>Ga0222719_10001045_pt1 | contig 27557 bp, 42 predicted proteins | sample C33_34DmetaG_FD_165039 | JGI IMG/M metagenome (GOLD analysis project Ga0222719, IMG submission 165039) | Estuarine water microbial communities from San Francisco Bay, California, United States - C33_34D | ecosystem: Environmental > Aquatic > Marine > Unclassified | place: USA: California...
TGGTAATGTCTTCATTGCAATCTCATAAGCTTCTTCTACTGTATTCGCTTCTACTTCTGACATTGCTGTTTCTAATTCAAAGAATATATTGTATTTGTTCATAGGTTTCTCCTTTAATAACAAATTACTGCATCTTTACATACCTGGCAGATCTGTATTGATCCATCAGGTAAATAAACCGTTTTAGTCTCACATGCATATATCCAGTCACCGATAATGCATTGTGCTAGCATAAAACATGAAATAACTATCCATGCTTTAATCATCTTGCGCCTCCACTTCCTTCACTGGTTCGACGTAAACGCTCACCCCGCATCTTCATCATGGCTACACGCTCACGAAATATATCTTTATCTAATCCAAGAATGTTCATGCATAATTCAAACATCTCATTATCATCATAGATAAAGTCCTCTGCACCTTTGACGAGTTCATTGGGTGATCGGTATCCAAGTAAATCATGTAGTGCATTTTCTAAAATACCGAGTACCAACTTGGCTCGCCAATCATCTGTCGCATAACTTCTGCTGGATACGACTTCATGTAATGGGTCTACAGTAACGTCCATACCTTACTCCTGACTCACCTTGCGTAGGATGTCACCGATCTCATTCTTAATCGCTAAGAATGTATCGGGACCCAATATGCTTAGTGCTTGTTTGTTGACTTCAAAGAACTCAGTAAGCTTCTTTGCTTTCATTTCTTTTGCAAGTTGACTGTTGCCAATTCTGTGTGACATATCAATCATCGTCTTCTTCATGGCATCTTTGTCTTTGACCTCAATCGGATCCTTGCCGGGTAGATTGAGGCTTAAGACTTTTTTATTTCAGTCACCTTTGCCGGTGGTAGTTTAGCTGCAATCGATTTACTTGCTGCGTTACCATCATCATCCTCAGCGGGTAAACCACAAGCAGATAAAAGCGAGTATCTACGTGCATAAGTCAGGGCTGATCCATACTTCTGGGCGTCCTGTTGTGAAGGCACATATAATAAACCACCTGATATTTGCTCACCACTTGAATGCATAAATACAGTTTCAATCTTGACGCCATTGTCACACTCATGAGTCTTCTGTAATAATGCAATGTCATGGTTATGTAATGCATCAATCACCGCATCATGTACCGATGCAAGATCAGCATATTTTGATTTAAAGAATGGGTTATCTGCTTTCTTTAACACTTGTCCAAACTCTTTTTGTGCTTCCACAAATGCCTTAGCAATCCCCAAAGTTTTCTCTGTCATAATTATCTCCAAAGTAAGTTAATATTAATTGATTACGTCTACGTTTATCCACGATGCGACGTTTGATGATTGTTAGAAACATCTCATCATCTTTTTTATCTTGCTCATATTCCTCTTCACGTATTACCGTTTCATAGAGGTACTGTAAGTCATCCATTTCCAAGCTCCCTTATACGTAATTTAGATGCACGGATTGTTCGTGCGGGTTTAGCGGGTACCACTTTTTCAGGTGTTGCCTTGTAGTTGATCATGGTCCAAGTGACTTTATAATCGCCGGCTGTTGCATAAGCATGATCACGCATGTCCTTCATGATCTCGACTTCAAGTTCTTTTTGACGCTCTTCTAATTCATTAATCATGTCTCTAATTTCTACAATCTTTTTAACATGATCAGCTTTATCAGATAGATCAATCTCAGTCTTTTCAGCTTCATCAAAGATAGATGCTGCTTCCCTTGTGTCCTGGATGTCATACCATTCCACTTCGTCATTGTTTTTATATTTATCTAAGCGACGTTGAAAGTCTTGAATTGCTTCGTGCATCCGGGCAATCACTTCCTCATCTCTTTGATATACAAAGACTTTTAGCGTGGTTCCTTTGTATAAAACACAAACGGCACCCCACTTTGCGCCATACGTATCCATCTGCATTTGCAGTTGAAGTACACCGCGATACAGTGGAAGTTCATTCGCTGATTCCACATCATGTGCAGTTAATTTGGCTTCGATGACGCCTTCACCTTCCAATGCGATTGAGTCTGCATTGACACAAATCACACCTTTGTTGATGTCCGTCATGATGTCTTTGCCATTCCCTTTTACTGTACCGTCCAAGCTACAGGCAAAAGGTAAGGTTTGATGTTGATAAGGTTTATCATGGTTTGTCTTTGGATTGCCAAGTCCAAGCCGCACCGCTGATTCATTCAGAATGGTTGCTTCTAATCGATTGCCCCAGTCCATTGATTCATTGGATTGGAATGGTGGTTCGATGCCGTTGATCACATCCATCTTTTGTTTAAGTAGTTCGTTGACCGTCATAAAGCGTGATGCACCCATTAATACAGGCACTTCAGACGCTGATAGTTGGTCATTCGGTGTTAGTTTACCGACCATTGTGTTCCCTTTCATTTAGTAGTTCTAAGAAATCGTCAAGATCATTGACCATTGAAAACCAATCATCCATTGATAGTTCACCACGTCGTTCTAATTCAAAGACGTAGTTAATCAATTGTCTGATTTTAGTTTTGAGTAGAGTTTTCTCTTGTTGAGTTGTCATTACTTTTACCTTTCATGGTTTCGTTAATACATTCTAATTTAGTCTTTAGATAGACTGTTGCACCAGGATCAATCTGTTTAAATGCTATTCCCTTTTGACAGATAATGCTGCGCTCCCTTTCATTATAAGATATCTTTAAATTAATTGCAAGATCGTATATCGATGCTCCTAAAAAAGCACCTAAAATAACCAGACTAGCTTGTTTTATGTTCTGGACGACCATCTTCTATTCCTTTCTGCAAAAAGTAGTTTTCAATGGCTAGATCATCCAACCAATCTTGACCATCCTCGAAACCACAAAAATCCGTGCGTTCCCTTTCCTGATTCATGCGTTCCCTTTCCTAATATGGCAAAGTTAATACAAAATAAGATCCTAAACTTAGCATTGAGAACAAAATAAAGCCCCCTAATATGTCATATATGACAGTTTTACGCTTTCTTTTCCGTGCAATATCTTGTAATATTTCCGGGTTTATGTCACTCAAGTATCTATCAAAGTTATTCATAATTAACCCCCTTTTATTTAAAATAAGTATTAATCATTACAGCCGCATTTTGCCTTGTCTTGTGCATTGCAAGTTGAATTGCTTCATTATGCGCAATTCCAGCCGCTTTATATTGGTTTAAATACTCATTAAATAAGTTTTTAATCACTTGTTTGTTTGCTTTTGTTAGTTTCATAATATGTACCTTTCAAAGTTTATAAAATGACTATCAAATGATAATCCAGCAGCAGCCTATTTAAAGCCGCTGCTAGTTATCACTTACTTATAACAAACCCGCTTGTATCTTTTCGCGCCTTGCCCTTAGCATATAAGCCTAGAATAGCGTTTTTAGGGTTTAAGAATGTAAGATCATGTTTATCACCATCAAACACGCTGCGCTTGTGAAATGTAACGGGTATATTTTCGGGCTTGTCAAATACCGCGGCTATTCTTACACCGTTATCAATAGCCTTTTGATTGTACTTTTCAAAGCCTTTTTTACCACTATATGAGAATGTCAAATCATAGTTTGATGGTATATTCTTACGGTTTGGAATTTTAGTATAATCATAGAATTGCACGTCCGGGAATATATCAAATATAGTCTGTAGCTTATTAAACCATTTAAACTGTATATTTTCCCATCGTATGTCACTGGTTCCGTTTAATCTTACAGCGGCTTTTAAACCTAGCTTTTTAGCTTTATAAGATAATGCGCCTATCTCATCAACTAATTGACGCATGAATTCATTTTGATCATTATTAAATAGTTTGGATCTATTCAGACGCGCGGCTTGTACATTTGAGAATGCGCCGCGTCCAGCTGTATATAAGCATCCATCAATACATCCCGCTAACTTTGCCATAGGGCAATAGTTAACACCTGATAGATCAAAAGGGGCAAGGTATAAAATACCGGTTAAATAGCCATATTGTGTGTTTTTGCTAGTCTTAGCGTTTGTATCTATTGATAAGAGTTTCATTGTTTTAACCTTTCATGGTTTATTAATGATAAAAAAAGGGGTATATTTCAACCCCTATTATTTATGATAGATCTTTCCATTTCATATCGAAATGGTTTTCAACTATCTTTTTTTGATCTTTAGTTGCGACTTGATCAAAATGAGGGTTTAAGAAGTAGTCCATTAAAGTATTTAACTTTCTGAATTTGTCTATTTTCTTTTTGTGTTTATTCATTTGTTACCTTTCATAGTTATTAAAATGATGCTACGGGATAATAATAAGATATCTATTTTATGATTGTCAACAGTTATTTGAAAATAAAATCAGTGATCCTGGATTGATAAGAATTGCTTATGGATAATAATTGCTTATTGATATGGTGTTAATGATAGGGTTTACTTATCACGTGTAATGGGAATAGATAGGAACTAGTTAGGAATAAGTATCTTATATCTGTATCTAATCCCTAATGGCATCTTATTTCATACCCTTAAACCCCTATATTGACATGGTATCTTTTTACGATCCTGGAAACTTCATACGATCTGGAAAAGTTAGAATTGCATGTCACATAAAAGCGACCTTATCCCCCCCTACGGGTATCCTATATCGGTAGGTATCCTACTCAAATTTTTGCCAACTTTCTCAATAATCTTTCATTAGATATCCTAAAGACATTTTTTTTGTCTATATCGTCTAGTTTTGTCCAGTTAACGATTTCAGAGCGTGTGCGACCACAAGAAGCACACAGCTCGAGATCGTCTATCGTGACGAGTTTACATTGAAACGTGCATGGAGAATCAGACATATCTTTTTTATATATATAAAAAAGTGTTAACATGTATCGCAACCAGTTGGCTACAGCACATGAACACAGATAGTTAGAAGCATAGAACCAAACCCGAATAAAAAAAGGTATTCGGTTAAACAGCGTTAGCTGGATAGCTCTCGTTTATCTAGTACCATCAGTAATCAGCTGATGTCCGCTTTCACGATTCCCGATACCTTTATAGACTACTCAGTAGGAGACACCTCTGCGGTTAAACACGTTTATCCTGGTCTGTCGCTATCTACATTCCAGAGGGCTGGGTCATAGCCCCGTTACATACATATTAGCATAACTGTAGTTTAAAGCAACTAGCGGAAATAGTTTCCGGTGGTTTCCACACTCTAAAAATAGTTACGGTGTGCTTGAACTTAACTATCTTTCAGATATACTATAATTATGGAATACAAGATACCTGAATCGATACAGATACAAAAGTTAAGGAATAAAGATCACAGACATTTTGTAGTGATTCCATATAAGGCAGTCATTGACAAAAAGGTGACCAATGGTAACTTAAGAGTGTTATGTGCCTTAGCTGCATACTGTAACAAGCAAGGGTTTAGTATTGTTGGGATCAGAACATTGGCAAAACAACTACAGTGTTCTTTTCCTAACATACAACAACATTTAAAGAAGTTGATGAATCTAGGTTATGTAGAGATGAGAGCGAAGTCGGCTTATCCTGGGATTCGTGGTAACTTAAGACGCATTGTGTATGACAGTACCGTCAAGTGGGATGATGTGAAAGGTTACATGCTCGATAATGAAGACATCAATTACATTAAACGTTATACCGAGATAGAGAATGCCAAAGAGCAAAAGTAGTTTTAAAAGAGATTTAAGTCGTGGTGTCAAAGTAGAAGACTTTGTCTTACAAAAGATTAAGAATAAGTATCCGGAAGCCAGAAGGATTAATGGGTACTGTGCAGAGTATGACATTTGGATTCCAGAGATTAACCAAGGCATTGAAGTGAAGTATGATCCTAAAAGCAATGAGACAGGGAACATTGTGATTGAGATTGAGATGGGTGGTAAACCATCTGCTTTATCAACAACCAAAGCCTCACAATGGATATTCTATGATGGCAAGAGCTTGGTAAGTATTGAACCCCGTGTGATTAAGGAATGTATCTATAGACACCAATTAAGATTGGTCACGTTTACCGGACCCGGAGATGAAAAGAGTAAGAGAGTTTATCTGGTGCCGAAAGAAACATTGTTTCAATATGGAAAGTATATCAATGTTTGAGTATGTGCTTGTTGTATATATGACAATGAAACACCCACAATACGTTGGACATTTTGTAGACTGTACACGAGCGAATAAATATGTTAACAAGCATTATCCGAAAGCAGAATATACCAGTTGTTTACATGAAGACTATATTAATTTACCAGAAGGTTTAGTGAAGAAGGAGATCAAATGAGTAATAACGATGGAGTAGGACCAGGTGGCAAAGGCGATAAACCTAGACCAATTAATGACCGTAAGAAGTTTGAAGAAAACTTTGATCGTATCTTTGGTAAAAAGAAATGACATTACGCGAATTCTATAAACTCATCTGTAAGGAGTTCAACGAGGGTGAACCGTTGGAATACAAGTTTACCGATCCAAGTGGCTATTGGAAAATGACTAAGGGTTTTACCGGGCATGGGCTGAAAGAGATGAAAGCCAGTCAATGGTTAAAGATGATTGAATTGTGTACTCGTGATGTAGAAGCAGAACATAAGAATGATATACGGAGTCGTGGACGTCCGACAAAAAAGGTCCACAATAAATATGTAGGAGACTTATATGAGTGATCTAAAACCGTTTTTAGTTCGTCTCACTCCTCAAAGTGTTGAGTTGCTAAACAAGACTGCGAAGGAACATGAGAAAACTAAGGCAAGCATTATTAATGATGCGATCAAAGCTTACTGTACTAAAGACATTAATGCGAGATTAAATCGACTATGACACCGACACTGAGATTTGAATTGCCATACCCACCGAGTGTTAATAATTATTGGCACGCATCGGGAAAGCGAAGGTATATCTCTCCAGCTGGAAAAAAATTTACCGAGGAAGTATTTGCAGTAGTGAAGCAATCTGGGTATAAAGGGTTTGGCGATAAGAGTCTTGGGATTAGTGTGATGATACACCCTAGATCAAAAAGAATATTTGACCTAGATAATACCTTAAAAGCAATATTAGATGCACTCATGAAGGCTAACGTGTATGATGATGATAGTCAATTTGAATACATTGAGATTGCTAGAGGTGAAGCGAAGGATGGTGGCGCAGCTGTCGTCCATATTTATGAATTAGAAAAGGAAGAAGAATAATGGCACAAGATAATGGGTATCAAGCAAAACCGGGTACAGGCTCTGTATTTAAAAACGACAACAAAACTGAAGATTGGCATGCCGATTGGCGTGGTAAGATCCTCATGCCGGATGGGTCTGAGCATTACTTAGACGTGTATGACAACGTGAGTAAAGGTGGCGTTGCATACAAAAGTGTGCGAATTGGTAATCCTGTGGCGAACAAAGGTGGGCAAGCACCAGTACGTCATTCGCAGCCAGCGAATCAGGCTATGTCCTCAGATAACTTAAATGAACTTGATGACGACTTACCCTTCTAATGGCTGAAACTAAAAACAAAAATAAACCGATTCCAAGTCTATCAGGGTATGGTGGGGTAAGATCCTTGCAGAAAAACTTGGAGCGGAGTACGACCATCGCAGCAAATCGAGAGGCGGTAGCCTACTCGTTGCTGTGTATGGCGAATACTAAATTGTCTGATATCATGGAATGGGATGAAGCGGGTAATGTCAAAGTTAAAGCCAGTAAAGACATTCCTGATACAGCCATGCAAGCGATTAAAAGAATTAAGACGAATCCTAAGACAGGTGAAATAGAAATAGAACTGTGGGATAAAGTACAAACCTTAAGACTGTTAGCGAAAGCCAGTGGTCTACTCGACAATCCTGATGAGTCAGATAAACCATCGGTGATTGGTATTAACGTAAAAGCACCTGAGACATTTGACAATGAAGAATAAAGCATCACGAGATAAATATATGCAGATTATCAAAGAAGAAGCAGCAAAGACAAAAGATTACGATAGATCGAGAGGTTGGATTAAAAAAATATTAGATAATCCAAACGATCAGTTTGAAGTGGTGAACAAGTTTGCTCAAGAAGCAGCGCGAAGATTAGGAATAAATAAAGATGAATGATCCAAAAGACATCCAAGTTGGTGGTGACCATTACAAGCGACACGCTATACAACCTATAGATGTTATGAAAGAATACCTATCAGATGAGGCGTACGAGGGATTTCTGAATGGTAATATTATTAAGTACGCATTGAGGTGGAGAGATAAAGGGGGTGTTGAGGACTTGAAGAAGTTACAACACTATGTCGCCTTTTTAGTAAAACAACTGGAGACTAAAAATGGAACTCAAGGCAATGATTGAGCAGTTGCGTGAAGAGTTTGCTATGGCGCACTTAAATAATACCCGAGTCATGGAGATTATTGATGCGTTATGGAAAGAGAATCAAGAACTCAAACGCTTAGCCACAATGAAGTTTAAAGATATTGATGATGAAGAATGAGTAATAAAAAAGAACGTAGTAAAAAAGAGTTAGCGGGTCCAGGCATTGATCTGGATTTTAGTGGAGCATTAACGACTTATAAATTTCTCCAAAGTAATGCATTTGTTCGCGGATTGATGGGACCAGTAGGTTCTGGTAAATCTTATGCATGCGCTGCTGAAATCATGATGAGGGCTGTCAGACAGAAGCCGTCACCACTCGATGGGGTCCGCTACACTCGTTTCGTAATTGTCAGGAACTCATACCCAGAGCTTAAGACGACAACCATTAAGACATGGCAAGAGTTATTTCCTGAAAACACTTTTGGTCCGATGTTATATACACCTCCAATCACGCATCACATACGCCTACCCTCCCGAGGTGATGCCGCAGGCATAGACTGCGAAGTGATCTTTTTAGCATTGGACCAACCTAAAGATGTACGTAAACTATTATCATTAGAGTTAACAGGAGCATGGGTCAATGAAGCAAGAGAACTTCCAAAAGCTGTTATTGATGGTCTCACTCATCGGGTTGGTCGCTATCCTACACAGCGGGATGGTGGACCGACTTGGCATGGAGTGTGGATGGATACTAACCCAATGGATGATGACCATTGGTGGTTCCGCCTAAGCGAGAAAGAACCGATCACAGGTAAGTATGGATGGGGCTTCTTTAAACAACCGGGTGGCGTCGTAGAAGTATCCCCTGAAGATTTACCTGAGAATCCTGAAGCCAACGATCATATTTTTGCGGGTGGTCGTTGGTGGACGATTAATGGTAAGGCAGAAAACGTCAATAACTTACCAGGTGGATATTACAATCAGATGTTGGGTGGTAAGAACTTAGATTGGATTCGTTGTTATGCGGAAGGTAAATACACCTACGTACAAGAAGGTCGACCGGTGTGGGGTGAATATGATGATAACCTGATGAGTTCTGCTGAAGTGGATTACGATCCTAACCTACCTATACACATTGGTCTTGACTTTGGTTTAACACCAGCGGCAGCGATTGGTCAACGATTAGCTAATGGCAGATGGGTGATCTTACATGAGATCGTCACTGAAGATATGGGGCTAGAACGATTTGGTCAACAATTATTAGCAGAGATTAATGCAAAGTATCCTAAAGCACAAGTCTTAGTCTGGGGTGACCCAGCGGGTATGCAACGTGATGCGATTTATGAAGTGACTGCATTTGATTATTTGAGAACATTAGGTTTGCGCGCACAACCGACGGCATCGAATAACTTTAGAGTTAGACGTGAAGCCGCAGCTGCACCGATGCAACGATTGATTGCGGGTAAGCCAGGACTGATGGTGCATACTTCTTGCAAACGATTACGTAAATCACTAGCCGGTGGTTATCATTTTAAACGAGTCGCTGTGGGTGCCGGACAAGAGCGATTTAAAGATAGCCCCAATAAAAACGAACACTCACACATTGGTGATGCATTTGGTTACTTGCTGTTAGGTGGGGGTGAACATAAGCGCATGACCAAGTCAGCCTTAACACAAAACACTTTGATTTCACAAACAGTCGTCAATACTGATTTCGATGTTTTTAATCAACATTGATAAGATACTACAAGCATTACCGAACTTAGACAATGGATATTATTTACCATTTCATTCGGATCATGTGGCTAACTTTAAAGGAATTATTGAATATGAATCTCAATCAATTACGATTGAAGATCGAATCCACATGTTGGAATACCAGTCTCAACTTGGTCCTAGTATTACTGCGTTTGTTAATAATACTCCTGTCGCTGTGTTTGGTGCTGTGTTTCTCTGGAAAGGCGTGGCTGAAGCGTGGTCTCTATTCAGTGAGGAATCCAGAAGATACCCAATAGCTATGACAAAAGGTGCAAATGCATTTTTTGATAGCTGTCAGATATTATTTAATTTACATCGTATTCAAATTACCGTAAAATGTAATGATCAAAGGGCTGTGCGATGGGCTAAGCATTTACGTTTTATATCAGAAGGAACGATGATTGGTTATAGTGCAGATAAAGACGATACATATATGATGAGGAGAACTTAATGGGTGGTTTATTTGGTGGCGCACCTAAGATGCCAAAGGTCGATACATCTGCACAAGATAAAATGATTGAGCAGACACAGCAACAAATCGAAATGCAACAGAAAGAAACAGAGCGTTTACGTACACAAGCTGAAGAAGAAAGACGTACAATGGAAGAACAACTAGCATCAAAACAAGCAGCAAGACGTCGTGGTGGTAAACGATCATTATTGTCTGAAGCACGCTTTATGCCAGAACTCGGTGTAACTGACGAAGACCAAACCCTCGGAGGTTAACATGGCTCAGTCCTTATCATATAAAGAAGCCGTATCTAAAGGTCTAGTGTATCCAGGATCTGAACAAGAAGCATTAAAGATTACGGGTGGTGGTAAAGGTTTTGCTGATACAGAATCTTATAAGAAAGCATTTGAAACATCTTATCAAGCTAAAAAATCTGAAATATCAAATTATCAAACTCAAATTGATCAAGTACAAAGAGATCGTGATATAGCTCAACAAGCTAGACGAACATATCAAGATCTTGCATTTCGTATTCCATTTAGAGCGCAAGCGGGTAAAAAAGTTGGTGGCATGATTGCAAGTAAAAATGCAGCAGCAAATCAATATAGTCAAATTGCAAGCAAATATGGAATCTCTGCTAGGATTATTTCATACGACGATAATCGATTTGCATCTGCTTTTAATGATCAAGTTAATAGAATATTAGAACAACGTAAGAGTGCTTCACAAACCATGGAACAAGCCATGGCTAAATATCAAGCAGCAACTAAAGAAGCAGTCACAGTAGAGAAAAGAGAAACAGGTGCGGCAACAGCAGCTCGTAAAAGATTAACACGTGGCACAGCTGGATTATTAGCTAAAGCCGGTGGTGCGGGCGGTATGGTAGGAACAGGGTTACCTGAACTTGGCACAGGAGTCAGTGGTGGTTTAGGTATTGAAGGACAACTAGGAAGAAAGATGACATTATGAAACCAGAATTTAAAGACAATGGCGAACCTACAAATAAGTACATGAAGTGGTTGTATGAAAATGATTTTGAAAAGTTTGAACAATTACAATCAGAACACTTTACAACAAAAGCAAAAATGAAAGAGAATCCATTACGTGATTACGTTAAAAAGAAAATGAAGAAGAAGGACTAAATATGGAAAAGAAAGGTTTATACCACAACATTAACGAGCGTAAAAAAAAAGGTATTAGTCGCTCTAAAAAAGATTCAACTATATCTGACAAAGCATATAAACACATGCTTGCTGGATTTAAAAAGAAAAAATAAATGGAAAAATATAGAGACGCATATTCGACGCGTGATATTGAACAAGTCAGGCTGATTGAAGGTCAGGCTTTTAGTTTAGGTTATGTGCGTACATTTGCAGATCCACTACCCGCTGGACAAAGTATTGACATTGCTTTAGCTTTTCCATCAGGATTAAATCCTATTATAAGTATTTCTGGATTGTGTGCGGGCAATGCCATAGGTTATTTGTATGAGAATGCTGTGATGACTGGAGGTACATCATTGCCAATTATTAAACGTAATCGTGCAAGCACCATTAGTAGTCAAGGTGTAGCTTTAGTAGGACCAACAGTGACGTCACTAGGCACACTTGTATTACAAGAAATACTCACAGGTGGTGTAGGTAAAAAAGGAGCTGGTGGGGAAGCGGGTGGTAATAATCTTATTTTAAAAGGATTAACTTCATACCTATTTAGATTAACCAATGCAGATCAAAACAATAACGCACAAGCTGCTGAGATTATATTAAGTTGGAATGAATAATGGTTGCTAAGAAATATCAAAATCCTACAGGTGGTTTGAATGAAAAGGGACGTAAACATTTTGAAAACAAAGATGGTGGAGATCTTAAGCCACCACAAAAGTCTGGGACTGATGGTCGTCGTGTCAGTTTTGCTGCACGCTTTTCTGGTATGTCTGGTCCTCTAAAAGATGAGAAGGGTAGACCAACACGATTGAAGAAAGCATTACAAGCGTGGGGTTTCGGCAGTAAAGAAGCTGCACGTAATTTTGCAAACAAAAATAAAAAGGGATAAGTATGGTAGACATGATGAGATTAAGTGCTGAAGATGTTTTAAAGCGTCATGAAAAAGCACTGATTAAAAAAGAAGACTTTAGAAACTTATACGAAGAAGCATACGAGTTTGCTCTACCACAACGTAACTTATATGATGGTCATTACGATGGTAAGGTTGGTGGCACTAAGAAGATGAATCGTGTATTCGATTCTACAGCGATTAACTCTACACAACGATTTGCTAATCGTATGCAATCTGGCATCTTTCCTCCACAGCGTAAATGGTGTCGACTAGAACCAGGACCAGATATTCCTGAGGATCGTAAAGCTGAAGCTCAAGCTGCTTTAGATGTATACAACGACAGATTATTCTCTACACTTAAACAGTCTAACTTTGACATTGCGATTGGTGAGTTCTTGTTAGACTTATCTGTAGGTACGGCAGTGATGATGGTTCAGCCGGGTGATGATGTTAATCCAATTAACTTTGTTCCTGTGCCACAATACTTAGTCTCTATTGAAGAAGGTGCTAATGGTCAAGTAGATAATGTGTATCGACGTATTCGTCTTAAAGGTGAGGTCATACAAAGACAATGGGCAGATGCAAAGATTCCAGCTGAATTACAAAAGAAAATTGATGACAAGCCAACAGATGATGTTGAATTAATTGAAGCAACTATTTTTGATCAGAAGCGTGGTGACTATTGTTACCATGTGATTCATAAAGAATCTAAAACAGAACTCGTATACAGACGTATGGATTACAGTCCTTGGATCGTATCACGATACGCTAAAGTAGCGGGTGAGATTTATGGTCGTGGTCCATTAATTACTGCATTACCTGACGTAAAGACATTAAACAAAACTAAAGAATTAGTATTGAAGAATGCATCATTAACCATCTCTGGTGTGTATACAGCAGCAGATGATGGTGTGTTGAATCCAAATACAGTGAAGATCATGCCAGGTGCCATTATTCCTGTAGCACGTAACGGTGGTCCACAAGGTGAATCATTAAGACCATTGCCACGTGCCGGTGACTTCAATGTATCACAGTTAGTGATTAATGATTTAGTAGCAAACATCAAACGTATTTTGCTTGATGAGTCATTACCACCAGATAATATGTCAGCTCGATCAGCAACAGAAGTGGTAGAGCGTATGAAAGAATTATCACAAAACTTAGGTTCTGCATTTGGTCGACTCATTAATGAGACAATGATTCCATTAGTATCTAAGATGCTGCAAGTCATGGATGATCGTGGTATCATTACATTGCCATTAAAAGTAAATGGTTTAGAAATTAAGATTAGTCCTGTTGCTCCATTAGCAATGGCACAAAATATGGATGATGTACAAAACATCTTACAGTATGCTCAGATTGCACAGCAAGCTGGACCAGCCGGACAAACAACAATTAAAGTTGAAGAAATGATGGATTACATTGCTGAGAAATTAGGCGTGCCACAATCAATCAGACCTACTCCACAAGAGCGTATGATGATGAAACAACAGATGGCGCAAGCTGCACAACAAATGGCGGCTGAACAACAAATGGCTCCAGAACAACAAGGATAATTATGGCTGGATGGGAAGACTTAGAACAAGCATTACCGCTTGATATTAGAGATGTAAATCAAAAAAGAGATGATGTAGATCGTCTCTGTCTTAGAGTCCTTGGGGGTGAGGACGGTGAACAGTTGATTAAATGGCTGCGTGAAGCAGTTGTTGAGCAACCTGTTGCCTTGCCAGGTAGCGATCCTAGCTACGCTTACTACCGTGAAGGACAAAATAGTATCGTAAGGGACTTAGAAGCAAGGCTAATTAGAGCAAGGAAATTATAATGAGCGAAGAAGCAATCGAGCCTAGTGTGGATCAAGAAAGCACTGGCTTACTCGATGGAGCTACTCCTGAAGTCGAAGAAGCCAATGCTGAAGAAAATGCACAAAAAGTAGAAATAGATCATCGTGATCCTAAAGAGTTACAAGCTAAAGAAGAGTTTGGCTTAGAGGAAACAGAGGAAGATGATGAGCCATTAGAGAGACCAGATTGGTTTCCTAAAAACTTTTGGAAAGAAGAAGAGTCTGAACCAGACCTTGAAGGCATGGCTAAATCATGGTCTGATTTAAGAAAGAAAATCTCCCAAGGTAAACATAAAGCACCAGAAGATGGTAACTATGATTTATCTGCATTTGGTAATACACCGGATGATGACCCAATTAGGCAGCATGTTGTAGATTGGGCAAAAGAGTATGGTGTGAGTCAAGCTGCATTAGATGACTTAGTTGGACAAGTTGTTGATATGAATATGCAGAATGCTGATAACTTTAAAATGAACATTGAGCAAGAAAAGAAAGCTTTAGGTCCTAATGCCGATTCACGTATAGAAGGCATGGTTAAATGGGGTGCTAATCTTGTTCAAAAAGGCATTTGGGGTAAAGATGACTTTGAAGAGTTTAAAGTAATGGGTGGTACTGCAAAAGGTATCTCTGCATTAGAAAAACTCAGAGCATCATATGAAGGTAGATTACCTACCGACACAGTACCCGTTGAAGGCGCACCATCGAAAGATGAGCTATATCAAATGGTCGCTGATCCTAAATATAAAAGTGATCCATCTTTTAGAGCTAAAGTCGAAAAGTTATTTTCTCAAAACTTTGGTTAAACACTTGACAATTTGCCTTGTCCTCGACTATAATCGGGGATAAGGCTTATTGTATCTATTCTTGATACAACCCTTAACGCAAGTAACCTTGTCGACCGGCTATCGTAAATAGCAAGTTCTAGCCCAGTTTCACTGGCATACTAAAGCGATTAATACACAATTTTATTAATTACTAAGGAGCTAATAATGGCTATTGGATTATCTAATGCTTTTGTTACCCTATTTGATGCCGAAGTTAAACAGGCTTACCAAGCAAAAGCACAGCTTATTGCAGCAGTAAGACAAAGACGCGGCGTTGAGGGTTCAACAGCAAAATTCCCTAAAGTGGGCAAAGGCGTAGCAACATTACGTATTCCACAAACAGACGTAACACCGTTAAATGTGGATTTCTCACAAGTAACAGCAACTATGGAAGATTGGAATGCAGCAGAATATTCTGACATCTTCATGCAACAAAAAGTTAACTTTGACGAAAGACAAGAATTAGTGCAAGTTGTGGCTAATGCTATTGGTCGTCGTCAAGACCAACTTGTTATTGATGCATTAACAGCATCATCAACATCAAACACTGTGTCAAACGACATTGGTGGTACAGATACAAACCTTAACTTAGACAAGCTTCTTTCAGCTAAGAAATTGTTAGACAAAGGTAACGTACCTCCACAAGATCGTCACATGGTAATTCATGCTAACTCTTTAGCATCAATCTTAGCAGAACAAAAACTTACATCTTCTGATTATGCTTCAGTTAAAGCTTTAGTATCTGGTGAAATCAATACATTCTTAGGTTTCACATTCCACGTACTTGGCGACAGAACTGAAGGTGGTTTAGCTGTTGACGGTTCTTTAGACAGAACTGTTTGGGCATTCCACAAAGATGCAGTTGGTTATGCTGAAGGTATGGGTCCTAAGACAGAGATTAACTACGTTCCAGAAAAAACATCATTCCTTGTGAATTCAATGTTCTCAGCTGGCGCAGTAGCAATCGATGCTGAAGGTATTGTTCAAATCACATGTCGTGAATCAGCTTAAGGAGAATGACACATGGCTTATAATAAAGACAATCTACAACCAATAGGTGGTCAGTCTAAAGCTGGTAATGCTCCTCAAATGTGGAGCTATACAGCACCGGGAACTGATGCACTTGCTGATATCAATACAGCTGGTTATTTCAATAACGCACACTCAGTATTAAAAGTGGGTGACTTAATTCATGTATGGGATGCTTCTGTTCCTACATCTACTTTAGTTACTGTACTTTCTAATGCTTCTGGTGTTGTTGACGTATCAGATGGTACAGCACTATCAGTTGCAGACGCTGACTAAGTTGTTTAATGCAGATTGGGTAGGTGCTTCGGTGCCTACCTATTTGCACATTTAAGGAAAAGAAAATGGCAACAGGTGATACCGATATTAGAATATGCTCAGATGCACTCTTAATGCTTGGAGCGAATCCTATATCTTCATTTACAGAAGGTACAGACGAATCTAACATTTGTGATCGTTTATATCCTGATATTAAGATCAGAGCATTAACGATGTATGACTGGTCATTCTCATTTAAGAAAACACAATTAGCTCGATTAGTGACAACACCGACTAATGAATACAAATATGAATATCAACTACCCTCAGACATTATTGGCAGACCGAATGCCGTATATGATACAGATGATGTAGGCGCACCTCCTCGACGTGAGTATCGTTTGATGGGAGACAAATTATTAACTGACTACGAAAAAGTGTATATTGATTACCAATACAATGTTCCAGAGTTTGCTCTACCACATTACTTTGTACAATTACTGAAGTATGAAATGGCATGGCATTTAGCATTACCAATTACTGATCAAGCAGATAAAGCAGAATATTGGAGAACCATTGCAGAAGGCACACCCGGAGAGAATGGTCGGGGTGGTTACATTAGACAAGCAATGAATATAGACAGTCAAGGCAATCCAACAAACGCAATACAAGATTTCTCATTAATTAACGTGAGGTACTAATGGCACGGTTTGTTAATATACAAACAAACTTTACAACAGGCGAGCTTGACCCTCTAGTTCGTTCACGTATTGATCTTGATGCTTACAATAACGCATTAGAAAAAGCAGAGAATGTTATCTGTCAACCGCAAGGTGGAGTGAAAAGAAGACCGGGATTAAAATACATTACAGAACTAGGCGGTAGCCCAGAGAATGGTGTACGTTTAGTACACTTTGAATTTTCAGTAACAGATAGCTATATGTTGGTCTTTACTAACCAACGTATGTATGTATTTAAAGATAAAGCATTAGTGACTGATATCAATGGTTCAGGTGATGATTATTTAACTGTATCTGCTATTACTAGCGCACGTATCCCAACCATGTGCTGGACACAGTCAGCGGATACATTGATTGTGGTGCATGAGGATATGAATCCAGTCAAGATTGTTCGTGGAGCAAGCGATTCATCTTGGACAGCATCTAACGTGTCATTTGATTCTATTCCTAAATATGCATTTACGTTAAGCACATCTAACCCAGCAGCTACATTAGAACCTTCTGTTGTATCTGGTAAAGTTACATTAACTGCTAGCACTGGTGTGTTTAATAGTGGACATGTTGGTCAGTATATTAATGCAGACCCACAAGGTCGTGCAAAGATTATTGAGTTTGTTAGTTCAACAGTAGTTAATGCAGTCACAGAGTTTCCATTCTTCAACACAACAGCTATTGCATCAGGTGACTGGGAGCTAGAAACAGGATATGAAGACGTATGGTCAGCAACAAAAGGATATCCAAGAACTGTTACATTTCATCAAGGTCGATTATATTTTGGTGGTAGTAAATCTAGACCATCAACAATATGGGGTTCTAAAGTTGGTTTATTCTTTGATTTTGAAGCCATCGAAGGATTAGACGATGATGCAGTTGAAGCTACACTAGATACCAATACATTTAACGCAATTACAGACATGATTTCTGGTCGTGATCTACAAGTCTTTACATCTGGCGGTGAGTTCGTAGTACCTCAGGAGGGTTTAACACCGATTACACCAACAGACTTTTTCCTACAATCTGTATCACGTAATGGTATTAAAGAAGGTGTGCGAGTACAACAGCTAGAATCTGGTGTGTTATTTATACAGAGACAAGGTAAACAGTTATCTGAGATTGCATACTCTGATACACAGCTCACTTATGTTACATCTAAGATCTCATTACTCTCTGGACACTTACTTAAAAGTCCTAAGTCTATGGATATTAGACGTGCAGTGAATACAGATGAAAATGACTTGTTATTGATTGTTAATGAAACTGATGGATCGATTGCGGCATTCTCATTATTGCGTGCGCAGAACGTCATAGCACCATCCGAGTTTACAACTAATGGTGATTACGTAGATGTTGGAGTAGATATTACAGATATTTATACAGTAGTAAAACGTGATGATGATGGCACAGACAAGTACTATGTTGAAGTGTTTGATGACACGGTCAATACTGACTCAGCAGTTACGGGCGGTGCAGTAGCGAGTTTAGATGCATCACACATTGACGGACAAACAGTGAATGTTATCTCAGACGGCTTGGTTGAAGAAGATCAAACAGCAGATAGTGCAGTGACATTTACAAACGTACCCACTACATCGTGTGAAGTCGGATTGCCTTTTGATGTTACCGTCAGAACAATGCCTATTGATGTAAGAATGCAATCAGGTACACGGATTGGGTTTAAGAAACGTATTGTTGAGGTTAATGCCTTATTATATAAAACACAGAATTTAGTAATTAATGGAAACCTTGTTCCGATCAGAACATTAGGCACCGGAGCATTAGATTCAGCAGTGCCAGAGTTTACAGGAACAAAGGTGCTTCATGGTATACTTGGGTATAGTAATAATGGACAAATCACAGTGACACAAAATGCACCGTTAAAGTTCACATTACTTGGTTTAGAATATAAAGTAGCAACACATCAAGGAACGTAATTATGGGATTTGCAGCCGCACCAGCAGCAACAACAGCATTTGGATCGACAGCATTCTGGGCGGGAACAGCCGCAGCTGCTCCAGTAGCGACTGCTAGTTTTGTTCCAACATTACTTACTGCTAGTCAAGGCATATCTACTGGTGGCTTATTGAGTGGATTTAGTTTAAGTAAATTATTACCTACATTAAATCAAGCAGCACCATACTTGTATTTAGGGTCACAAGCTTTAGGAGCTGGAGCTAGGATTGGTGAAGGTAATTATCAAAGCCGTATGTATGATTTACGTAATTTAGAATTACAGGCTAACCTATCTACTAAGCGCATGAATGCTGAGATTGAATCAGTAGAGCGTCTTAAAAAGTTAAAACGTGTTATGGCAAACAATGTAGCACGCCAATATTCTGGTGGAGTATCTGGTTTAGATGGATCTGCAAAACTATATGACACTATTGCGCAACAAGAATATGGCAAAGATTACGCAGTTGCCATGTTAAATATTGAGAATGAATTGATTAAAGGTAACGTACAGTCAAATATCTTTGAAGCAACATCACAACAAGTAGTCAACAATGCATATCTTGACTCAGCTGTTCAGTTAGGAACTGCGGCATATAATTATAAACGATTAGGATTTCCTAGTGGAGGAACACCATAATGGCTGAAGAATATAGAAGATCATTGTTAGGAACAACAGGATCTAATTTAGAATATTCAAATATTGAAGAAGGCGTGCGATCATCAAGACGAATGCAAGATAGATTGAGTCAATTATCTCAATTTGCATTTAGAGATTTGACAGAACAAGCAACTCGACAGGGTCAAGAATATGCTGTTAAAAATAGACCATCATTAAAACAGATTGGTGATGCAGTACGCAAAGGTGAAGATGTAAAAGCATTATTTGCACAGCCTGGCACCGTGTTTGGTGATAATGCGCGTGTGATGCAAGCTGAGTTGTTTAGACAAGATGTTTCACAAAATTTAAACAATCGTATTGCAGACGTAATTAATGCAGTAGATCGTGGAATGTATGAAGGTGATGCAAATGAATTTGCTGATAGCATACAAGCTGAGATTGATGGTATTTATAATGTATTAGCTGATATTGACCCACAAGCTGGATTAAAGTTTAAAGCACATGGAGTGACATTATCAAATACAGTATATGAGAAAATATTAGGCAAACAAACAGAACAGTTTATCGCTGAAAAAGAAGCAGCAGTTGAAACACAGAAACAAGCATATGCAACCTTACTATCTGCTAATTTAGTTAAGACTAATGGTAACTTTGCACAAGCTGTTGCTTTAACAATGTCTGTTAAACAAGATTTGTTTGATGCATATGATGCATTACCAAGCGGTATAACTGATGCAAGCTATAATGATGTCATGGCTTTAGAGCAAGAGGTATATAAAAATTCAGCAACATCTATTATACAAAACAATCCTATGTTGCGTAATAATTTTGACGATGTGTACTATAACTTAATGAATAATACACCGCCTGAACAATTAGATTTTTATCGATATTTACCAGAAACAACTAAACTAGAGATTGTGCAACAAGTTAAAGATATGCATGCACAAAATTATGATATTGCTACCAAAACGTATGCCTTAGAAGAACGTAATAACAAATCTAGATTAGCTGTATTGAAATCTGAATGGCAAGACTTACAAGATACCACAGACTTAGATGATCCTAATCGCCAAGAAAAGCTCTATCAAATAGAAGCAGAAGTAGAAATGATGAGTAAAACTCACCCAAGCGTAGTTAATATGATTGGCTGGCGTAAGTATAAAGACGGGGAATTTGAGGAAATTAATCGATTTGATCCAGATGCAACAGAAATTAGAAGAATGATTGATAATCAAGAATTCGCAGACTGGTCTTCTTTAGAGGAGTATGCAATTAAAACTTATCCATATAAATTTACTAGCATTGATGAGGTTGAAGCAACATTTGGAGAGTACTTTTTAAATGAAAATAAACGTTATATTAGTGCAGTGGCAGATGACATAGTGAATAATAAAATGTTTGCATACTACACAACAACAGATAAGCGTGATTTGCACAATAAAATTGTAAGACAAGTTAAGAATACTATTAATACAAATACTAAGCTGAATCAACAGGCAGCTGAAGGCGAACCTTTGTTAACTACTGATGCAAAAGAAATTGCTAATGAATTATTAAAACGAACAGAACAAGTCAAGCCACTTGATCAAGATATCTTTGCACTTCAATCATCCATGCAAGACTATGTAACAAAGGCAAAAATTATGAAATTTAATACAACAGATCCAGACTTTGTCATGAATGAAAAAATTGATAAGATATTAAAAAATACATTAGATAAGGATGAATATACTGACTTTATGACTTTATACCAACAATTGTTATTAAAAAGACAAGAAGTAATTGATCTTGGTTATACATTATTTTAAGGAAAATTATGGCTGAATTATTTGATTTAGATGAAATTATTAATCAAGGAATTATGGATGAATATCGTATTGGTAAAAAAGATAAATATAAGCCAGATGCTCTTTATCGACTTGAACAGCAAGTTACTGGTAAAGAACCTGAAGTTGCTTTTAGAGAAACACCTATGTACGATCAACAGCTAGAGAATATACAAAAGAGTTTACCTAAAACTTTATATTCATTATTAAAGGGATTAGTTCAGGGTGAGGTAGGTATGCTTGGTGATATAGAAGGTATTGGACGATCAGCTAATGTTGCTGGGCAAGCTTACTTTTCAGATCCTAACAATGAAGCTGAATATGATGCATTGATGTCGCAATTAGAAGAAGAAACATTGTTTCCAACCACTGAGGATGTTAAAAAAAGCGTAGATAAATATGTTCCAGCAATGGAAGGATTCGAAGCATCTGAAAGAATAGGTGAGTTAATTTCTCCTGGTGCTACCTTACTAGCTGGTATGAAATTATTAAAAGGATTGTTTAAACCAAATAAAGGTGCTGCACTTGCTGTATCAACAAAAGAAGGATTAGAGAATGACAATCGATAGTAATATTACTAAAAACATTCAAGAGATGTCTGATGCAACAGAACAGTTGACTACTAATAAAGTTGCGCAAGATTCTGTAGAGCAACAGCAAAATATGGATATGTTTACTGAAACAGAACAACCACCGGTATTTACTGGTGAATCAGTTGAAGTTGCTGGATTAGGTCGTAAAGAATTACTTGATATTACTAAAAAGAAAGCAAAAGAGATTGTAAAAGAAAAGTTAGGTAAGAAAGGTCAAAAGATAGAACGTGATATTGAGGTGACTGAACCAACTAAAGTAATTGAAGAAGCTCCAGAAATTACAAAGCCACAACAAATAGAAAATGAAGTTCAGGTATTAAATAAAGACAAACCATCTAAGATTAAACCTCAAGAAGAAAAACCATCACAACAATATTATGAAGTAACAGATGAATCAATTGATGAGGTTGCTAAGAAGCGTGAACGCATTATCGAAGAAGGAACTGAAAGAGTCAAGCCATCACAAACTGTTGATGTTGATCAGGGTGTAGAAGTCAATAGAATCTCTACATTGCCTTATGATGAAACATCACAAGCAGCTACAGTTAAGGCAAGTAGTCAAGCTTTCTTAAAAGATAATCCAAAAGCACGTACCGTTAAAGATGTGTTTGCTGAAGCAGCACGTCGTGGTATTGATGTTAAGCTATTAGAAAAGGTCGCATCTGGTAAAGGAATCAATCTAGAAGCAAAGCTTGGTAGTAAGACTGCTCAAGATTTACCAGAGAAAATTGCTGGATATATTAAGCTACATGATGATAATGCTGCGGTATTAGATGATCTATTTGAAAAGCTAGCGAAAGGAAATGCTACGACTACAGATCGTTATAACTTAAAACAACATTTAATTTGGCATCAAGAGATTCTTAAAGGGATGTCTAATGTGCAAACAGATGTTGCAGTATCATTGAACTTGTTTAAACGTGCTTCTGTTGACATGAAGGGAATGAAGAATGTGTCAGCAGAAATGATTGAAAATCTTAATCAACAATCTCTTAATGATAAAACTTTAAGAGAGTTTGCTGACTTATGGAATACAATGCCAACGATTGGTGGCAAGAATAAACTGGTATTAGCGCAAGATGACTTTAATAAGTCGTTGATGGATACAATGTATTTAACATACAAAACCAATCTTCTTTCTAGCCCAGATACAATTGTAGAGAACTTAATTGGTGCAACTGTGACTGGCGTTAAAACACAGATTGATGATTGGGCTGGTGCTTTATGGGGAAGTGCTAGACGTAAATTGTTAAAACAGCCAATCACCCGTGAAGATTTAATTATTGATGACATTATTAATGGTTATGCTGGTTTAGCACATACATCTAGAGAAGCACTAGAAGCTGCTGTGGTGACATTAAGAACAGGTAAAAGAAGCTATAAAAAAGATATTGAACTAAGTGAATCGTTCTTACAGAAGCTATCTGATAAAGACATTAAAGTTCCATATACTAGTATAGTCTTAGGCAAATCACCAAAAGCTGATCAAGAATATTGGAAATCTATAATTAAAGGAGTATCTTATTTCCCAAACCTAGTTTTAAAAACATTTGGTGCTGGTGATGAGTTTGCTGGATCATTCTTTGCTCGCATGAAACTACATTCGGAAGCTAGTCGTTATAGTAGAAATAGAATGGCTGATTTAATTTCTGCTGGCAAATCTACTGATGATGCTTTTAAAATTACCTCTTCTGAAGTAGAAGCATTCTTAAAAACACAACCAGCAAATATATATAAGAATGTAGAACAAGCGCGTGAGTTTATTAATTTACGCTATCGTTTTGCTGATGAGGTAAAAGATGTCGATATATTTGGCATGAAAGCAGATGGTTTAGCTAGTGGTGTAGGAAAAACATATAACTGGGTGAATGATAAATTATCTAATACACCATTTATTAGATGGATGTTTCCATTCTCAAATTCTTTAACTCGTATCTTTGAAATGACCGCAGCAAGCATTCCTGGATTAGCTGTAATTGCGCCAACGTACTGGGAAGATAAAGCTGCTGGTGGAGCTAGAAAAGATCGAGCTTATGGTCGTATGGCTTTAGGCTCAGTGATGTTGATGGGTTTTAAACAGCTTGCTGATCAAGGTATATTAAATGGAGCTGGACCCACAGACCCTAAACATGCTAGCACATTACGATCTAGAGGTCATTTACCATATTCAATTCGTTTAGGTAAATCTGAATATACAGATAAAGATATTAATAGTTTACGTAAAATACTTAATGAAGATGAAATTTCTGTAGCTCAAAATGGAGACTTGTACATATCGTTTGAACGCTTAGATAACTTTGCTATGATTGCTGGCATGTCATCAGACTATGTAGACTACACTAGATATGAAAGAGATCGGTTTAATTCAAATGAATTAAAAAAATTAGCACTTGCTAACATGAGTGTTGTATATCAATTCTTGGGCAATCAAATCTGGTTTGAGCAAACAGGTCGTTTCTTAAGTGCTATGCAACGTGCTAATGATAGAAATAAAGGAAATATAGTAGCAAATTATATTACACAATCATTAACATTTGCTGGACAAAATGCAATGCTTGGGATTCCTGTAGCTAGTATGTTTTATAATTCTTTAGCTCGTAAGTTTGCTACGTCATGGGATGAGGAAAAGAAAACATACAATGCCAATGTAATGAATATTGATACTACCAATGATACTGAAGTAATGTTGCATGATATTGTGGTTGGTATGAGACAAAACAGCCCATTATTCCGTGGTAATTTAGTAGACCAATATGACAACTTAGGTCGTGCTGTATATGAAGATGAAGCATATGTTGATTCATGGATGAAACATATTCCAGGAATTCGTATGAGTAAAGAGCGTGGTGAAAAGGTTGATCGCCTTATGGAGATATATCATGCTGGTGTTAGTAAACCAGATCAAAACTGGGACGGTGTAGAGTTATCAGCATATCAATATGAAATGTTTAAAAAACTATATGGTAATGATGTTAAATTACCAGCCGTTAATGCAAGAACTGGCAAATCTAAAATGCTAAATTTACGTGGCAGCATTGTGAATGAGATTGATAATCTTGTATACAGACATGATGCTAAAGTAGTTAGTGAGATCAAATCAGAGGATATACAAAAAATTATTGATTTAGAAGTGTCTAAATATAGAAAGGTAGCAACACAAAAGATGGTTGGTTTATCTGATGCTGTTGAAGTATCTCCAGGAATCAAATTACAAAGATACAATAACTTCTATATAGATCCTGTGACAAAACAAAAAGGTGGAATCTTATTTCCAGAACTAAGAAATTCTATCAATGCATTAAAAAACTTTAAAAGGGATCAATAAATAGATATCATTTAGTGGATTATTTAAACAAACGAGGGTAAAATACAGTAGAGGATTATTATGGCAATCGATATATCAAGCACAACTAGGCGTATAGTTTATACCGGCTCAGCTGGTACAGGTCCTTACGCATTTAACTTTGAAGTCTTAGCACAGACTGACCTTGCTGTATATTTTAACAATACAGAACTAACGCTCACTACAGACTATACTGTTTCTATTTCTGGAGACGGCACAGGTTCTGTCACGATCGTTGTCGGTACTAATGTTCCTACCACACCTATTGCTTCTGACCGTATTACAATTATTGGTGATCGTACAATCCAAAGAACAACAGACTTTACAACAGGTGGTCCTCTATTTGCAACCTCATTAAACGATGAGTTTGACAGCCAAACCATCTTTGTACAACAGGTACAAGAACAAGCTGATCGTTCATTACGTGCGCCTAACACAGATCCTACGACTGTGAATATGACACTGCCTATTAATACGGTACGTGCCAATAAAACACTAGCGTTTGATGCTAATGGTGATCCAACCATCGGTGAACTTATTGGTGACTATCGTGGTAACTGGGCAGCATCAACAAGCTATAACAAACGTGACTTAGTTAAAGACACAACGAATAACAATATTTATATTTGTCAAGTTGCACATACATCCTCAGGTTCATTGCCAATTACCTCTAATGCTGATGTAGCTAAATGGGATCTTGTTGTAGACGCTGCTACTGCCGCAGGCTATGTGACTGAAGCAGAAGACTGGGCAATTAAGACAGATGGTATTGTAGATAGTACAGACTACTCATCCAAAGCATGGTCTATTGGTGGTACCGGGGTAACAGATACAGCATCTCGTGGTGCTGCTAAAGAATGGGCAACCAAAGCAGAGGACAGCACAGTCGATGGTACAGAATACTCAGCTAAACACTATAGTGCTAAATCATCTGCTAGTGCATCTGCCGCATCAAGCAGTGCAAGTGCAGCAAGTACTTCAGCAAGTAATGCAGCAACATCAGCCAGCAATGCAAGTACCTCAGCAACGAATGCATCGAATGCACAGACCGCAGCAGAAGCTGCTAGAGATTCAGCATTAGCAGCATACGATAACTTTGATGATCGTTACCTTGGGGTTAAAACATCTGATCCAACACTAGACAATGATGGTGATGCTCTTGTTGCTGGTGCGTTGTATTACAATAGTACAGATGAAGCAATGAAGTTGTATACAGGTTCTGTCTGGGTCGCTGCTTATGTGACTGGCGATGGCTTCCTTGCTTCTGCAAATAACTTATCTGATGTATCAAGTGCATCAGCTGCACGGACTAACTTAGGTCTTGAGATTGGTGTTGATGTACAAGCCTACGATGCAACCATTGTTGTGGATGCAGACATTGGCTCAACCGTACAAGCCTACGATGCAGATACAGCTAAGACAGATGTGACACAAACATACACAGCACCACAGCGTGGTACAGTGACAGCTGACAACGATCTATCATTCGATCAAAACGCAACCAATAACTTCTCATGTACACCGAGTGCCGGTGGTACACTGACATTTACTAATCACACAGCTGGACAATCAGGTTATGTCTTACTCGATAACAGTAGTGGTTATGCGATCACTGCCGCAGCAACAACTAAGATCACTGCAACCGATCTAACCACGATTAGTACCGCTGGAGTCTATTTAATCTCTTACTTCGATAATGGTACTAACGCATACTTGACTGTTAGTGCTAGCTACAGTTAAGGACATGCATGAGTCTATTACAAAACAGTAATGCCATATCTACAGGTGGTGCATATCACCTAGAATCTAGTCTACGTTTTCGTAGAAATGGTTCTGCGTATTTAAGCAGAACAGCATCAACTGCCCCCACAAGCAATCAAAAAGGAACATTTTCATTTTGGTTTAAGCGTAGTGCGGTAAATTATGCAACAGAACAATGGTTATTTTCATCTAGTCTAACTAATAGAATGGGATGTTATATAGGATATACTGGAGCAAGTGCTGACCAAATAGCATTAGAATATTTTAATGCACTATATTTAGTAACAAAT
>Ga0222719_10001046_pt1 | contig 27524 bp, 14 predicted proteins | sample C33_34DmetaG_FD_165039 | JGI IMG/M metagenome (GOLD analysis project Ga0222719, IMG submission 165039) | Estuarine water microbial communities from San Francisco Bay, California, United States - C33_34D | ecosystem: Environmental > Aquatic > Marine > Unclassified | place: USA: California...
CAACTTATAAGCAAACCTATTCAGCGTATGTCAAGTTCAAAAATGGGCTGGCAGTTTTTACAAAATATGCTCGTAATGAGGCATCATCTCACGAATAAGCTCCATTTCTACAAAGCTAACGATGTAAAACCTGTTTTGCATTTCATCACAAATACCAACTACGGGTACGAACTCGCGCGTGTGCAACAACAACGCTTTCTTCAAGACTATCCGAATGAAACGCATATCGTAAATCTGTTCGATAGAAAAACAGGTACTCGCGAACTATCGAAAACCATTCACATTGCGCAGAGGAATAATTGCAAGATAGCATTCGACGTGATGCGTTCTGAAAATAACCAACCGTTTGACGCTCTATTGAATCGAACGATTATGGAGGGAAATCATCATATAGTCTACAAATCTTATCAAATGTGGAAGACGGATACTTTGTACAAGATCGAGAGGGACTTGCGATTTTTCGCCTCTATAGGCGTCCCTTTGCATGTAAGAATCTCAGACGAACCACTTTTCATGAACGGTCCACAATCTGTTTCCAAATCCATCATCGACATACACTATTTGAAAGCAGTGGAGTACTTGCTTGCACACAAAAAATATTTAGGCGACCTTGTGTTTTCCACACACGACCCCTATCTTTTCGACAGTCTCAAAGATATCAACATGAAAAATGTCTACCACTGCTCTTACATAGGAAGAGACGTTGCTTTTAGAAATAAAGGCGCCATCACTAAGATGGTAGTCATACCTTTCGGACATTTGCAGAGAAAGGTTAATCACATCGTTTCTCCTACGGACTATAAGGATTCACGCCTCTTCGGCCATATCATTTAACAACGTTTCCACGATCATATCGGGCGAACATTCGATATTCAAGGTACGTCCTTTGACTTCGAAGTTATTGTCTCCCAATTCGTATATCTCGTCTACAATTTGAAAATCCATATTGTGCCTTCCCAAATTGTAGAGAAAGGACATGTTGTTCATATGATCTTCCACCCACAAGGCCTCCTCTTCCGCGTCGCTTTTCAAGAGGTGTCGATCCATCAAATACACTTTTTGATCCGGAGGAGGAAACACCTCGTTGGTGTATTTATAGCTTGCGATGCAGTCCGCGACATACTTGGCATCCGCCTCCTTTTTGAAACCCACCAAGGAGTATTTTCCTTGGTCGTTCGTGAGACCGTAATACGTTTTCGTGGGTATATGACGAATCATGTACATAGCCATGGATCGGTATGTTACTCTTACGTATACCTTTCCTGGATGCCGCAAATTAGAACAGCGACCTAAATCTTTTGTTTTTTATTAAATTTGACACGGATGTTATCTAAATCTACTTGCAGATCAAACAACGTACTCTTTGTACAACAGATTGTCGTCCCACGTGTTTGTTGTATACTTGTAAACGCCTCCTGTCAACATCGGCGGTTCGTTCGATCTGGTTAGCGTGTTAATCACACCGGAAGACCCTGGTTTGCCGTGCACATCTCCTACATGTTCGTGAGAACCTGATGTACTCGTGGGAACTATCGATCCTGCTCCTCCTGAAAGATTTACTGTTGTCACTGCATCTGTTGTACGGTTTGCGAACAGATGTATTGATCCACCGGCGCCTCCTCCATGACCACCCCAAAAGGCTGAAGTTGACACAACAGCGTCCCCACCTTTCGTCTCGATGCTTCCTCCAAGCAATTGAATATTATTGGCAACCAATAATATTATACCTCCACCCTCACCTGCATCTACCAAACCCTCTATATCGTGTGTGCCACCGCCACCGCCACCTCCACCCATTGTTAACTTGACGTTTATGTCCGAAGAAGCGTGATTGTGATCTCCACCATGTCCGGATGAAACACCTTGGTAACCTTTACCCAATATCCCGCCTCCGCCTCCGGCACCTCCTCCGTAATTACCCGATCGACTGTACATAAAATGCGTAGCAGTATCGTTGTGTGCGAATTGCAACCAATTCTCGATATACTTTCCAGCGTATCCCTCACCCACAGACCCGTTGTGCCCTGCCATATGTTCACTCGCCCACAGATTTTGATTCCGCGGTCTATTGTTGTAAGCACCGCGGTAACCTTTCCCACTCATGGTCAGCACCCCCCCATTGATGATTAAAGTCTCGGCCGCAATCGCAAGAACCCCTCCCGCGATACCGTTGTAGGCGTCCGAGCTCAGCTCCGCACCCGCATTTACGGTGAGCTGATCGTACTGTGGGATTTTTACAACTTGATATCGCAAGGCGGTGGCTTCGTCTTGGTATTCGTACGTATACTTCAACGGATTATCCAGACGGGCTACGGTCCCCATTATGTCGATAATTCTTTTCAACTCCCATTGCCCGTAGGTATTTATTCCCTGCATCTGAATCAGCAATATCAAATCGTTGACCGCGAATTCAGCGCTACTCACCAAGTCGATTACGACGCTACCGGCGTTGTATGTAGACGCCGTTCCCGGCTTTATTCCCGAGAAGACGTTCACACTCGGCATAGCTGTGCTTACCACAAGATTTCCCAAGCTTTTGTTTCCATAAAATTCGGATGGTGAAGGGGAAGGACCGGGTGTAGGCTCCGAAATATCCGTGATCCCCCGCTGCCAGCTACGACTTATCGTTTCCGAAGGCGTGGTAATCTGTACGTGAAACACCTTCTGCACGTCAACTACCGTATCTGTTACAGTGGGACCGGATATCCACTGCAAATTTTCGAATCGCATATATGTGTCTGGATCAGTCGCCGTGTCGTTGTTCGTAAAACAAATACTTATGGTGTCCTCTTGCAATTGTTCGATACACGCATCGACGTAAGTGGGATTCGCTAATTTAGAAGCGTATTGCCACGCCTTCGGGCTTGTACCAGCGCTTCTCGCGGTGCTGCTGGTATAGATCTCCACCATAATGTCCTTCATCGTTTGGTTGTACGCTGTTGTACCCACATCCATAATACGATTTACGACCGTCAGCTTAACGAAGTTCAAATTACCGTTTCCACTTCCGTAAGCTCCCCCAGTTGTCAATACTTCCCAAGAACTCGAGTTATAATTACTAAACAACCAGCTGTTAAGAGACCCTTGTCTCCAAACATACGCCATGAAATTGTTCAGATCGGTATCGTCCATCGAAACTCCGAAACCGACGCCCAAACTTTGATAAACATTATTGATGTATTGCTCGTAGTGATATACGTCGTTCTCCGCCAGTCGCAACACGCCGGTGGGGAAATACCGAGCTGTCGTACTCATTTTTACCAAAGTCAACTGGGTTTCTGTAGCGGTGAAACCACCCGCCGGATGCTCGAAAACAACGGGTGTGAAACTGAAAGTCGGATTCTGTTGAATGACAATAACGCTTTTGTCGTACACTTGATAACAGAGGGTGTACGCGTCGTAGTCGTTTGCAGACGACACAACGGAGCTTGTCGCGAGAGTGGAGTCGTCGAAAGCTTCTGCGAGTACCGCGCTGCTTCTATGATAAGGCAGAGGGCCACTCGAAACGTACTCGCAAGAAGCGGTCGTTGCGCTGATGCTGTCGGCCAGTTGCTCTAACTCGTCGTTCGTCATGGTAGTGCCGCTGTTCAACATTCCGAACATCCAGATTTTGTCGAAGAATTTTTCGGAAGCCTTCGATGTGTAAGTGTTCACAGCAATGTCGTTGAGTGTTAGAGAGCCGTCAGTAGCGGCTACAGAGCCCGTCGACATCACGATATTGGGACCCAGATGCGCTCTGTCGCACATCAAAACCATCGTACAATCGGCCCGCACATTGCAAGGTAGCGCGCTGTCGTACATACTGTGATGGATGTAGTACATCCCCACGCTGATTTGATCCGCGTATCGAAGATCTACGTCGGTCATTATACAGGACGGGTGATAGGACGAAAGCGAACTCGTAGACAATCGCGCGCACTCTACTCCGTTCTTGTAGATGATGTAGACGACGCTCATCGAGTTTCTGGACGACGTCAATTCGGGACCCAGACTCAACATGATCTGATGCTTTCCGTGAGCGTTGCATTTTACGACCTTAGTCGACGTCAACAGTTCGTAGAACTCGCTCGACACGTGCGGGTCTTGCGACCACTCTATCATCATAGGGCTCTCCGCGGTATGCGTCGCGTCCAGCACCATCGAGTTCGTTACCGTCATCTGCGAAATGTTCGAAAACTCTTCGTCCAGCTTGATGACGATTAAGTCGCTCATGGCGTATTTGAAGTCCACGTCCACGTCTACGCTCGCACTCGCACTCGCGCTCACTCTCGCGTCGATAACGTCGTTCACGTCGAAACAGTCTACGAAAATGGACGAAACCGTGGTGCCAATATATTTGTTGATACCGACACCTCGCTCGGATTTCGTTATAGGTGCACCGTTCTTGTGAACCGCGAAATTCACCAAGTAGTACTCGTCGATATCGGCGTGTGCGTCGGTTTGACGAACGATTCCGAGATTCGTAACAACCAAATAACACCCCTGTTCCAATATTGTAATCGCGTCGTTGGCCACACTGTACACCTCGTTGGAAGAGTTCAGCAACTTGGTTTCGTCCCAAGGTAACACTTGATAGGTTTCGTTGGACACGATATCGATATTTGCGTACATGTTCAACACCTTCGTGCTCGGTTTCAATTCCAAAGCGCTCATACGACTGTAGTCCTTCATGATGTAACCGAAAGTCGCCCATCCCCAATTTACGTTGTCCGTGGACTCCAGTTTGATCTCCGGACGCAATATCGTCTGCACCGTAAAGTCGGTAGTCTTTTCGAACACAAAATACGCACTGTTCGTGGTTCCCAAAGTCAAGCCTTGATTCAACTCGTCCTCGAGCGTACTGAACACTTTCGTTCGTAAAGTAGTCCAAGTGGTTCCTTCGTCGTCGCTCTGAAGCACGTTCAAGGTCAGTTGATGACTCACCCCACCATCCGTATTTTCGGACGTTTTGCGTAGCAGCATAGTACAATCGATCAGATAGTACCCTCGCTTTTGAAGAGTAATGTCGAAGTTGGACAATCTGGTGAAATTCACCAGATCGTATATCGTGTCGTCGTGGGTGTATAAATTCGTGTCCAGTGTCGTGTCCTGATCTATTCGATGAAAAAGATTCCCGGTGGCGAACAGATTCGCCACCAAAATGTCGTTCACGTTCTTGGGGATCGCCAACGGATGGTCTATCGGCAAATCCAATTCGATCACACTGGTCGTCACCAAAACGACGTTGGGCATTACGTTTTCGTAGCTCGTCGAATGTGTTCCGTTGGTCACCATCACCGTCATAATTATGTCTACCTTCGATCCGTGGTAGAAATCCGCTTGCGGAAAAGGCTCCGTCGCCATCACGGTATACAAAGTGTTGTGCTTCAGGGACGATTCGCCGGTGGGCGGATTCACCGTTTGTATGTCGTACAGATTCGTATCGGTACTGTCCACCAAACGATATTTTGTAACAACTTGCGTGATTTGAAGTCCAAGGATTTTCAGTCTTGCTTCATATATCTTGAATTGCAAAGCGAATCCGAAGGGTATAGCGATATCCGACATCTCTTTATTTGGCAATGTCATTTTTAATAAAAACCAGTGGTTTTACATCAAACACAGTCTATGCGAAGGAAAATAGTTGAGTTCGACTCATGTGTACACATCGATGCCGTCTATGATTATCGATATTTTGGTGGGTAATCCGGTATCGGGGTCTACTCGATAAACGGGATTTTCCGGTATTGTTAACGCGTAACCTGTTGAATTGACTCTTTTAACGTTGTATACGCGCTCTTGATTCGGCTCTGCGGCAAATGCATCGTTCGTACTGAACATCTCGAATACGAATTCCAACTTCAGAACGTCGGTGCTGTCCAAAGTGGGCTCGAAGCCAGTTGCGTCCTCGACGGTATAGGTCACCAATTTGATCGGGTCCACGTCGGTGGAAAAATCGATCGAAGACTCTCCTGTCACCGGAACGATCGGTCTGAACGGATACCAATTCAGACCGTTGTTTATGCTGTATCGTATCGATATTTTTCGAATCTGATAGTCGTACAGACGCTTGAAATCCGTCCTTTTAGGAGAGTTAAATTCGATTTGCGCCCCCGTAATACTCATGGGCTTTACTTCCAAAAAATATATTATCAGCTATCACCATGAAATAATTTATCCGTTCTCAGAATGTGCGAACCACCCATTTTCGAAAATATTCAATTAGAATCTTAACTGTAGTTGGGCGTGTAGGAGGCGTCTCGGATTTTGATGATCGGTTGCTCGTGTTCGTCAATCACAAAAGTGCAGAATCCGTTTTATATGGATGGATGTTCATATACTAACAGCAAGTGACATCACATAACTCATTTTCAAGAAATATTTCGAACACCATATCCAATCATTCATTCATAAAACAGACACTGCTAAGTGGACGAACAAATGTTCATTATCACGCAAACGAATGGTAATGGAAGCGGGAGCTATTCAATTGAGTCACACTGATTATGATAGTTGGGTGTCGGTGTATACACCTACTATGAGAGGATGTCATCATTGTGATCCACATAAAACACATGAAGACAAGGGAGATGATAAGGGAGTACTTTAGGAGACGACTTTCCAATCCTTGTGACAGAATATAAGACCCCAAGTCCATTGATAATATCTAGAAGACCAGTGATTTATAACATCTGTTGTCATGAGAAATTTATATTGTTTTTCATAAAATGATTTTGGATGTTGTAATATTCTTTCCCTCGAAACAATGAATTGAGAGCACCAATTATCATTGTATAAATTGTATTGTTTAATTGATCCTAGTCTCGGGTATATGTATTCTTTGTACCATGTATTCATATTGTAATTTGATACATTTCTTGGACTTGATGGGTTTAACAACTTGTCGACATAATCATTAATAATGACATCATTATGTTCATCATAATGGATCATTCTTCTGTTGTTACCGTCATTAAGATTAATGTAACCATTCTCAGGCATTGTAATATCATTTAATCTCAGCATGGACTCTTTGTGATGCCAATCACTTTCATGACCATGTACAAATGCCACATACTTAGGAAGTTGATCGTAATGATCAACAATATATTTTAAATAAGTGCTTGATTCATTACCTTTGTTTAAAGGAATATTGTATTTACCTGAAGTACCTTCTTTTGTGTAGATAAATACCGGGTATTTTAATTGCTTAGTCCATGAAGTATCTTCTTTATATTTAGATACAACCACATGCATTTGAACATCTAGATTTGGATTTGCTCCTTGATTGAAACATTCTATTGGTTGTGTATTCGAATTGTAAATATCCTTGTTCATCCACATTTTCACATAGTTATTTCCTTTGTCCCAATCTTGAGTTTGTCCACATTGATCACATTTTGATTGTAAGTATACCTTGTCCTTGAACATAATGTTTGTTGGTTTGAATAATCCCAATTGGATTCCATTTTCATCAACTTCTGTATTGTGCTCATATTGTGGATAATGATATGCGAATGCTTTACTGAATAATGTAGGCCCAGTCGGTTCTAAACACCATGAACCATATATGTTGTTTTCGATATTGTACAAACACATATCAATCGCTGTTTTCAAAATTGGATTTTTGGGAGGTGTGACAAAGAACCCATTCACCATGTTGGGTCTTACGACATCCCAACTTGATATCCATTTGGTATCTTTACGAATGAGTTCTTTCAATGGTATATGACACACCGTTTTCCAATCTGTATAAACACCACCATCTATGTATAACAAACAATATCTAAATATGTCGGATTTTAAAGCGTATGGTTTTAGTTTTCGAAACGCTTTCAAATATCTTTGACCGAAATGTTTCGATAAATAGTTTTCACAATCTTTTCCACTATAATATTTTATGGTGTATTCGGGATTCATTATTTTCCAACTATCGTGTGCCTCTTGTATCGGTGGAGGTAAGGGTTTCGGAATCGTCATGGAATGTTCGATGTATACTTTGTGAATTACCTTTGGAACTGAAGTGAGTTTTAGTTTTGATTTATCATTAGTGGTGTCTTTCTTTGATTTACCATAAACATGAATAACAGTTAAAAGACAAAGTATACACAAAAATAAAAGAATCCAATCCAAATATTTCATTTATATATTGTAAATAAGAAACGAATATTTGGGATTAGGATAATGTCATTTTATGCTTGGGTATTTTGATAGCGGTAACCGTTTTATAATGATATCTTCATTAAAGATGTATTTGGGTTGTATATTGACAAAATTGAAAGAAGGGGAAGGATAGGTCCGTTGTATATTCATCTCATTTCCGTTGTTGATAACTTTATCAAATAAGCTAATCCACATATACGTCGAGGTTATTTCTATATTTTGTAAGAAACATGTGTATGTTTTTCTTGAACTTAATAAACACGCCATAATACCAAATGTAGAATATTTTGTTCCTGATAAGCTATATTTATGATTGTTCTTCTCGACGCGGTCAAACTCTTCGAACGCATTGCCTTCGAAGGGATCGAAACCACGCGGCATTCGGACGTGTACAGAGCGTTCCTGAACATCGTACGAAATCACGCGGAGACAACCATCGCCGTTCCCTACTGGACCATCTTCGAGGAGATCGAGTATATCGACTACGTGCTGCACGACAAAATGCCCCACGGGAACCCGGTTTACGACACCAGCCTGCAAGCTTTCGTGTTCAAATCCGCCTATCACATGTTCCATTCGATCCCGCATATCGCGCAAACCATTCACAAACACTTTCCCAACAATCACAGCATGACTTTGCGCCATTTGGCGATCACCCGCGCGATGGCGTTGCTGGGCGAGGAGGGTGGCGCTGAGAGCGAGCTGGACGAGCTCTGCGGATTGATGGAGAGGGTTTAAATAGTAGCTATATTTGTGAAGTCAGTATATCTGCGGGTATGCGGTATAGGTATTGTCTTATAGAACACTTCGGAAGTGTTACCATCAGAATATTTCAGTTTATAACTTGCTTTGAAATATCCAGTGCTGCTTCCTGATAGTATATATGTCTGGACTAAGGCATTAAAGATCACACCATTAATGGTATATGTAATCCTTCGAAGATAATAAGTTCCGAAGGGAACAGTTCTTTCCCCCACCCAATACAGAGTACTCGAATCACTCAGCAGCGTTTCCGCACCGTTGGCCACTGACCTGCTCCATATTTCCCAACTTATCGGAATGATTTGAACTATATCACCAGAGTCTCTTGAACTTGAATGGACGTTGGACCAAGGATAAAGATTCAAGTGAAGAGACATGTCGACATTAAAACGATCAATAAACAAACTCGGAATTAGTAAAGCTCTTACATTTAGATAATTCACATATGCAGAGGCAAAGTTGTCAAAGTCATTAGTGTTATATTTTTTGTAGAATTTTACAGTATACGAAGTGTCTATATTCAATCCAGTAATCACTAAATTACCAGTACTTCCTTGAGCATATTTAGTATCATGATGAAGACTAATAAAGACATAATAACCAGTAAAGACACCGCTATAATCCCCATGAGATTTGGCGGTAAAGCTGTCTACATTAAATGTCAGATTGGTAATTCCTCTAACGACATTTGCAAGCGGGTAAGTAGGTGCTGTAGGTGGAATTTTGGTGGACTTTGTTCGTAAACTACCTAATTCAGGATCACCAAAAGTTTGTAAGACTCCACCTAAACTGTAAGTTACTCCGAATCTAAAATAATATGCAGTTGAGTTTTGTAGATTATTAATTGTAAACGATTTATCATGAGTAACATTTGAGCCGGTGTATTCATGAGAGCCAACGACTGATCCTCTTTGACCATTAAAACAGGACATTTTCATGGCCGTAGGAGTTCCATAATTTCCGTTTACAAATGAATAATAACCAGAAGGTATTATTATTGAAGTCAGGCCCGCTGTAATAGCGCTCAAATTAGATAAACTGACAGTTGGTTGTGTAATTGTTAAAGACTCGCTGAAGCTCTTAGAGATGGACCCAATAGGATATGTCAATGTTATCGTGAAAGTATATGATCTGCTGTGGTGTAAATTACTTACCGTATATGAAGTAGCTACTTCATTGAATGTGGTTTGGGTCGAGCTAGCGGCTTGCGGCCATATATAATCAAATGTAATTCCTGTCCAAGGTGAGTAATCATTATTATTATAGATTATAGCAGATGTAGCAGTTCCAACAGAAAAAACCATACTATTATAAAAGATTGATACTCTCGCATCGTCTAAAGTGATACTAGGTTTTGGAATAGATATTGCAGTTCCCGTAGTAACAGATTTCCAATCGTCTGTATTGTCGTACCTTACATAAAGTTTAACATAGTAGTTGCTGTACATGTTCGGAACGCTTGATATTTCGTAATTTGACCCTACATTGGGAATACCCGAGTATTCTGTTGTCTGGTTACTAAAAGTCCCGCCGCTGCTTTCATCTATTCCCCATTTATGCTGATAGACTTGGTAATTACCATTACTATATGTAACATTACTGTGTTGCCATCTGAGTTGCATGATGCTGGTTGTAGAGTTTTGTACTGAAATACTTAGGCTGCTAGGATTAGTAGGTGCGACCAAACTTATGCTAGTAGCACTGTTTCTTGCAGAACCCGATTGATAGTCAAAAGGAATTGCTGTACTTGGGAGCCGGTAATCTGGTACATCTGAACTATCTGGAACGTAAGTAACTGTACCAGGTAAATTAGGAGCAGGATATATAGACAAAAATGATATGTACAAACTTCCTTCATATACTGATCTGTTCGTTAAACTTACATCAATGTTACTTGTAGTGAGGTTTTTCAGATCTGCTACACCGTACATAGAACCTTTGTAATGTAATTTATTGGCTGCGGGGTCGGCACCTAATTGTATATTAAATTGTCTAATTGTATTTGAGTCTGATGAAATTACCAAATATATATATGACGGTTCTTCGCTTGGGTCTCCAGTACTATCGTATTGATACCAAGGTGTTCCATCCGTTGCGCGTGTGATAGTTATCTGTGTAGTATTATTACCCCAGTTTACACTTGCACTAAAGCTCGTAATATTGTCTCTTATTTTGGCTATACTAGGGGGGTCTGCTCGCGTTTTTATGCTTAAGTCGGATGTTTGAACATTCGGATAATAGTAATCGTATTGTATTTCTAAACCCAAATATAGAGTTTCCCATATTGTGTCGTTATGATACTGATCATATGTTATATTTATCTCGTGGTTTAACTGACTGCTTGTTAGAGCGATACTATAATTGCTGTCCAGAATACCAAGATTTTCGGTTTGGTATATATTACCCCTATATGTCAATAAATCAACGTCTGATACGTTTGAATCGGTGAATAAGTTACCTAACGTTTTAGAAATACGCAGTTTAACACTATAAGGACTGTTGTAGTTTGAATCACCAGCATTGCTATTATAAATCATGTTACTCAAAGAAATTCGAGTATATCTACGTTCAAGCCACCACGACACATATATTTGATTACTAAATGTCGGTATTGCCAATGTGGCTACCTCTATATCACCTGATGACATATAGAAATTAGAATCCACCGCGGTCCAGATGTTACTACTGTAACTTTTTGAATATTTAAAGGAGTACCTAGTATCTGGATCTAAATTAGACACAACTACATCATAACCTAATGTTTGAGTAACGCCGTTTGAATACTCACCACCCGTAGAAGTGTTTGATCGCTTTATTTGGATAGTTGGTCCGCCTCTTTCTGGAGTTCCATGATGACCAATATCATCAGCTATATCTAAAATACTTGCAAATGTGATATTACTGCAGGTTTTTACTTCTATAATACCACCGGCTAATGTCTTCACAGTAGGAGCATTAGGAGGCTGAGGGATGTAATTTGAAGCATTGAAAATAGCTAAATTACTTGTATTACTATGGTTAAAGCCTCTGTTACATACTACTCTTCCAACCATTCTTATGTACTTCCAGGAAATATAATCGGATCCATCAACGTTAGAATAACCAGTTTGTTCATTTGAAGAACCTTCATAAGTCAGTACGAAATTTGAATGATCTGAGGTGTATGTAATATCGGAAACTTTGACGCTAAAATCCGGAGTTGTTATATTCGAAAAGGATAAGGAATGTGGATTTGTGAATAACGGAAATGTGCCAGCTACATCGAATAAAGCAGTAGTTATTTCGCCGTGGAATCCGACAATATTTCTGGTAGTCACCACACATTTAATCTGAGCAGTTGCTCCGTTTGAAAGAAGATAGTCTGCAGCTAAATCACAATTAGCCGTTGTTGATAATTCTTCTGAACTATTCGACCATGCATATGATTGGGGGATATTTGTGTTCGTCACACCATCTATAGTGGTGGTGGTGGGTGTACCTGCTGTCAATCCAAATCTTCTTGGTGTTCCTGTTGTGAATGCAACGCTATACGTAGCAAATGTATCAGAATGTATGAGCGGATCTAATGATAAATTGTTAGCGTTTTGAGATCCCGAGAATCCGTATTGGTTACATAAACTTATGTTTAAACACCCCAGTAACGTACCGGAGGGTACATCAGATGTTAATTCAACAGTACTATTCTGCGACGCCCCCTCAATGATATTAGTTGGGGTAGTGGACCATGCGTACTGACCAAGATAATCGTAATTTGGGGATTGTGTTATTGCGAAAGTTCTTAAGTAAGGTTCTTTATTCCAAGCTATATTTTGATTTACGAAATCAAGGTGACCGGTTGGTATAGCGAGATTACCAGCAAAAGTCTTAGAAAAACCGTAGCGATCGGTGTACGTATTCGATATGTTATAAGTTGTTGCTGTTAACGTATCGAATGCTTGGAATTCTCCATCCGTATTCTCAAAATTATCCACAGATGGCAAGTTACAATGGATTCCATCGTTATTGATACTATTGTGGGTCCAATTTCCATCTGCAGCGTAGGTTGTACTACCGTCTGATATCTGTGTTATCTTTGTTTTATATGAGTAAATTCTTGGTTTTTCTTTAAAATTTATCGTATCTATAGTAGCGTTGATTTGACTGACTGTAACAGTACGGGTATGAACGATATTTTTATAAAATCCGTATGAATCTTCATATTTGAAGCTTAGCTCGTAAGTAGTAGTAGTGACGATGTTGGGATATGTTATATTTCCCTCATTGTTGGGAACAGTCGCATTAATGGTACTTACGGGGTCTGAACTCCAAGTTATGGTACCACCAATACCAGGAGATCCAGCAGTGCTACCAGTGGATATTTGATCAATCTGCGGAGTAATTTTAAAAGTTCTGGAGCTTTCAAAATTATTGGAGCTTATAGTACCATTAGCAATACTACCAGTTATATCGTTAATTGTATAATTTGAGGAAGTGTAATCAAAGTTCCTACCTAAATTGTCACTGATTGTTACATTGATTTTGGTGCTGTAGCCGAGCCAAGTATTCGGTACCATATACTGAACTTTCTCGTTGGAAATATTATAACTACTGTCACTTGATAGCGGCAGAGTTGCGTTGGTCCAATTCGACACGAATGCAGTCCCCCCTTGAGATATTTCAAAATCACTTACAGTATAGTTTAGATTGCTATCTATGAAATGTATATTACTGTCGTTCAGATCTATTTCGAATAGACGATCACCACTGATTTGCGCAACAGCTACGTTCGAATTGTTCTCTTTCAACGCCTTTAGCACCGTATTTCCGAACATTTGGCTGGAAGTCAATTGGAACCCGGTGTATATTGATTTGTAGAGCAGTGAAATAGTAATGTCGTTCGAATTTCCTCTCAAGATTACGCTTTCTGCACTTGTTAATTCCGATGTAATCGTTTTATCGATATAAATTTTCATGTCGGCATCTGTGTTCGAGAACGCGCTTCGGTATTTGATCGTATGCGCGTAATCGGGATCATAAATATATTCATTGGCCCCAATCGTCAACATGACTCCGAAGGAAAGATAGTCGAATTTGGGTAAATTCGAATAGTTTGCAGAGAGGTACAAAGGCCAATTATTCGAAAGTTTTGATCCCTCGATATAGAATTCGAATAGAGAGTTGCTATAAGAAACTTTTTTTATTATGTTACTCGTAGTGGAGAGGACTACATTAGATATGAATGTGTTCGAATAAACATTTGAGCTAAAGTTTTGTGTTGGAGTTAATATTTTTAAAAGCGGTGTGTACACATTAAAAGTGTGGTCGCTGTGGTAGTTGTATACCGGTGCGGCTACGAAACTGAACGGAAATGTGTTGTTCGTGTAATCGATGTAATTCACTGTAGTTTTGACATTCGATCTGGGTCCATCGATCAAGTTCGAGTTGCTGTCGTCAAACACAAGCACACCTATTATGCTTTCGTTCGAAACAGCTTTGCTTGTTTGAGTCAAATTAGATAAATTTGTATAGGTGTAATCGTACATGCTTGGAACCACTTTCAATTCGGTATTCGAGAGGTTGTAACCAGCCAGATTCGAATCGTTGATCAACAGATTGAAGACAAAATTGGAGCCGTAAAGCTCGGGCAGCTCTTCTTGGTATTTATCAATATGAAACGTAATCAAACTCTCGTTGATGATTTCGATCGTAAAGCCCTTGAGAGTCACCGTCAACACGTCGTCCATCACGTACACCTTCGGAACCATGGTCATGGTTCGTAGATTCAAGAAATCGGCGTACATCTTGTAGTATTGCCCCGGGGTAAGATTGTGGAAATTCCCCTGGTACAGCGTCTTGCCCGCCTCGTACGGAAACTGGACGGTGTTGATCACGTGTATGCTGCTCTCGTCGGCATGCACTGCAACACCGGTCTGGACCTCCGAGTCGGGGGTGTCGTTTAGATACATGAAGAGTTGCACCTGATAGTCGAATGTGGAACCGTGCTCTCTCACGGTAAAGTCGCTGAAGTCGTAAGGGATGATACTGCCCGGACGCGTGTTCACGGTCAGGGTGAAGAACTGTCGCTCGTCCATGAACTGCTTGATGTACTCCTGGAACAGCTCGTTGTTCAGATACAAATTCGGCGTGTTCATCGACACACCCGCGCTGCTTCGAATCACCAAATCGGGTTGTTGGCCGTCGATCAAGGTGTGGTTCGTCGTTATTTTGTGCGTCCGCAAGGTGTTGGTGTGCACGGTGCCCATGTGCGCGCTCTCTCTGCCGATCGCGGAGTAGGTCACGGGGGCGTGCTCGAAAGCTCGAATGTCGTACCTGGCGCTGTTGCGAACTCGCGCCGTGTTCACCATGTTGTAGATCACCTCCCGCATGCTCTGGCTCTTCACGTAGATGTTGTCCACGGTTTTCGCGCTCAGCCGGATGTTGCTCGCGCCGTCCAACGAAATCGCGTGCGCCCGATCGGTGTTAATGTAGGAGCCGGAAGCGTCCACCCCCGCGCAGCGGGTTTCGTCGGTTCGAAACTCCCCCGTGTTCGAATACACCGCGTCGAAGTTTACGCTCGCACCCGCGGATTTCGCGGAGGTGCCCTCCAAATCGCTCGGTGTTGTGGGAACGTTGGTCACTCGAAAGATTTGACTCTCGATGTAATCCGGGAGCCGCATCCCGCCCACAATGATCCGATCCGGATCCGTGTCGATCACAATATTATTCGACGTTTCTAACAACAGCGTGTCGGTCGGAGATACTACGCGTTTGGCGTCCACATGTTTCGTGACGTATTCATCCATTTATTTTAATTTTACGGGTATTTATTTTTGTTTAAATTTTTCGAATACACGCAATCCGTCAAGTTGTAGTACGTGTCGATGACGAAGGGGAGATGTTCAGAGCAAGCTCTCACGCCCTGCTTCGGAAGAGGCTTTTTAGTGCCCGAAATCTCGAAAAGATACGTCGATCGATTCGCGCAGCTGCTGTAGACACAAGCTTCGCGATCCATTCGCTCTATATGTAAAACAGAATATTAGTGATGCATTCACGAATATTTGAAAAAATCAAATACCAAAGCGACCTCGTCCGGGTTCGAACCGAAGACCTCACGGTTAACAGCCGTGCGCTCTGCCTGCTGAGCTACAAGGTCGAAAGAGTGAGGACCGACTCCTCACTGTTACCCATTTCTCCAACTCTTAAATAATTTTTTTGGCGCGATGCGCGTTGATGTAGTGTTCGTGCTCGTTGAAGGGACAGAAGGGCTCCGGATAGCTGGAAACCGGATCGCGACAAATCGGACACGTCGGGTTGTTGACCAACCACCTCCAGGCGCACTTCATATGAAACACGTGCTCCCCTGCACACCGCAACCGTTTCATGTGAATGGGCTTGATCGAATGAAAACAGATCGGGCAAAACACCTTCTCCATACGGTATATAGAGTGCATAGGAAGAAAAATAAAACGCACTTAACCGCGTGACTCGACACACCATGAAAGAATGCCCTACTACTGTTACATCATACGCAACGGTCAGGATCGGACCTACAACGGCTACACCACCGACCTACATCGTCGGCTCCGACAGCATAACGGCGAGCTGGTCGGGGGGGCCAAGGCGACTCGGGGCAGAGGCCCTTGGCGATTCCTGGCCATACTCACCTCGCCGGAGTGGGACTGCGTCAGCACGGCTATGAAGCACGAGTGGAGCATCAAGTACCCTACACGACGACGGCCCAGACCCAAGCTCTACGAAGGGGGGATCGGAAGAATCGAGTCCTTGTCGAAGGTTTTCGCACACATGGAAGCGACCGGGTGCGCCGCCCAAACCGAGCTTAGGGTCGCTCCCGAATACTTCGAATTGGCCTCGCGTGTATGTTCGGAGTTTCCCTTCGTGCTAATTTCCGCATTGCATTTTTGAATGTGTATTACAGTAAATATGGTGTTCGGATTAGTCAAAGGTTTGGTAGATCGTTTCAAACGACCGGTGGAAGCACCTTTGAACGTCGTGGTTACCGTCAAGAACAAATCCGAACTGACGGACACGTTTCTGGACGAAATCAAAACACACGTCTCCGAATATACGCTTTGCATCTTCGACGATTCGGAGTGTTCTGATTTTTTGGAAAAACATTACGGCGAAGACTTTGCTCGAAAATTCGAGCGCATAAATCGAGGACGACACAAAGCGGATTTCTTTCGATACGCCTATCTCTACTTGCACGGAGGCATGTACATCGGTGTGAACACTCGTTTGATACGCCCCTTGGATCAAGTGATTCAAGACAAATCCGCGTGCTATATTGTTGAAAAGATTCAGGGACGATCGATGCACAACGGATTCGTGTACACACCACCCAACAATCCGTTTATGCATATGATGTTGATGGCCATATTTATGGATGATTCGGTTCAAAACGTGGGTTCTGATATACATTCTATCGACTTCAAGTCGTTCAATATCATAAATATCTGTTGCGACAAACATTTACGAACGGGCAGAAATCACACAAAGATCGGAATCGATGTGGTGTTATATTACTCGTGTGAAGATATGGAGACATCGAATCAATCGAACCGATACGCCGCTATATACACCGATCAGAAAATCAAAGTCATGGAGGAAAGGAACCCTCTGAATCTATCCGATTACGAAAGCTCGCTTCGAAGGAGAGAGGTTCTGAAATCTCCAATGCCCCTTTTTTCGGAACACGGCGAGGACGAGTGGGTGATATCGCATATGCGATATAAGCGCGACGGATACTACATCGATATAGGCACCGAAGACGGTAAAAATAAAAGCAACACGTATTTGTTGGATGTTCGATTCGGATGGAAAGGGGTGTGTATAGCGTCTACTATGAAAAATATGGGGGATCGATCGGCCAAACAGCACCAAGGTATCATTTCGAACCGATACTCTTATAGAAGAAAATCCTTCGATAACGACGCCAATATCAAGAGACACACCATTACACTAATCGACATTTTTTTTGAAGAGTTTAAGGTTCCGAAGCTCGTAGATTATCTGTGCATCAATAGTATCGGGTTAGATATTGTCTCGGGTATAGATTTTACTCAATACTGTTTCGAAATTATCAGCATCAGACACAACAACATCGAAACGTATCGATACGAAATGCACGGATTTCTTAAACACAAAGGATACTCTTTCAAAATAAAGTTCCACGATACAGATTTCTTTGTGTTCAAACCTAAGTATCGATCATCGTTTCATAATTAAAATCTGCTCATCCTTTTAAAAAACAGAAACGATGCCGTGCCCTATTTGTGGAACGTCGCTTGCAATCAACATCCTACAGTCGAGCCTTGTAGGTATGGTAGGCGTCGGGATGAAAGAGAAGCTGGGGAAAAAGTACATCGCGAAGACGAAACCGAAAGAGAGCAAAGCTCGGATCCTCACTAAAAAATCAAACGATCGTTAAATCCAACGAACCTCTCTTGTTCTGTTGTTGGACGATCGTCGTCTTCTCCATTGACTGCTTCAAATTCCTATAAAAGTGAGGATCCTCGTACGATAAAATATAATCGAAGTGGTATTTGTATTTCAAACACGCGCTCTCATAATCGACACGATTCGTGATGAGACAACTGTTTTTTTTGAATTGATCCTCTTCTCTTAAAATCGTTATCACGTCTTCAACCTCGCTCCACAAGCATCGTTGGCTCGATATGTTCAGAACGATCATTTTGAAAAAGTACGATTTGCAATCGGAAATCGATTCGTTTTTCGAATCGTGTTTTTGGAATACTTCCAAGGGAAGCGATTTCATCATTTCAAGTGTGAACATATGATTCATATTCATCAGAAAAATCTCGGGCTTTCTCAAAAACAATTGATAACTCGTCTTGTTACCAACCCCCTTGTAATTTTGATGAATCGGTTTTCCACGAACCGTTCTGGAGCACGGTCCGCAAGACGTTCGGCATATGTTTTGAACACACATCAACGTTTTTTCGGATACATGTATAGTGTTCGGGATGCAGGAGCTTTCTAAACGACTGCAGATGTTGATATCGTTTCCGAACATTTGATATCGGTGCGGTTTGTCTAAATATATGCCGATCACGTCCGATATGTGAATACCGATTCGAATCGATATGATGGACGACTTGAAAATGTTTTTCAAAGCAACTATATCTTCCAACATATCCACCGCCATACGTATCATCGAAAGATAACAGTCGGTCAATATGTCGTCGGTATCGTTGACTTTGCCCGCTACGAGCATACAACAGTCGCCCACCAACTCGATTTTATTCACACAATCGTACTTTTCAATATGACTTACAATCCAATTGTTGTAGTTTATCATCGCGGTTGCAATGATGTTTGGCAGATGATTCGAACACCAACTCGAAAAACCTACAATATCGATCATGCAAATACAAACGTTCGAAAAAAAGTCGAATTTGTACTCGTCTTGACTATTTACTCGTTTTGTTCTGGTATTTTTAAAGAAATCCGTGTCCACAATGTTTACATTAGTGGTGCCCAACGATTGTCTTGTATATGATTTGTGAATAAAATGATTATTCATTATATTATTCAATTCAGCTTCCTCTTCCTCTTCTTCCTCTTCTTCCTCTTCTTCCTCCTCTTCAAACCTTGTTTGTAAATTTCGATTGTACTTTATCATGTCGAAAAAATTCCACATAGAGATTGACAAAGCCTATTATTTAGTTAAAAAATATTTTCTTTAAACGCTTTGTACTTGTCGTCCCAAGTCTTCGTCCACTCCCCCTTTTTGTAGTCCGTCATACGCAACACGTAGGGGCTTCCGGAGATGTACGCTTTGTGAGTGGTTCTCCCCCCGCTCGAGAAGAACACCATGTCGTACACGTTTTGATACATGACCCACTCGTAGCTGTCGATCGCGAACTCCATGAACCATCGGAAACCGTCCTCGCGGCGGATCTCCGAAAGCAACATGAAATTCCCCACAATCATCAAGCGTTCGATATGATGCAGATAGCCTGTTTGGAAAGCCTTCTTTATCGACGCGTCCACCGGATACACGCCGGTCGAACCGGTGTACCACGCTCTGGTGAGTTTGTTTCGCGTATCGAAACGATTTCGTTCCAGCAGCGTTTTCCGTAGGTAGATGTAGCAGTAGCGCTGATACTCTCGCCAAATCAGTTGGCGCACGTAGCCCTCCAAACTGTTCATCGGAACGTCCCGCGCATCTTTCAACGCCTCGATTATCTCGGATGGGTTGAGCAGTCCGATATTAATCGACGAGGACAGCACGCTGTGGAACATCCAAGGTTCCTTCTCCACCACGGCGTCTTGGAAAGCCCCGAAGAAGGACAGCCGGTGCTTAACGAAATCGCGCAACCACATCTTCGCTTGCTTGGTAGTCACCGGGTATATGAAGTCGTCCTTCAAAGTACCCGGGTTTCGAGAGAAATGCTTCTCGACGTACGACTTGGCCTCGTTCAAATCTTCCGACACTGTAGAGCTCTGCTTCGGCAAGGGAGGGATCACCGCACTCCCGTCGTAGCGTTCGCGATTCTCCCTGTCTTTGGAGGGCACGCCCTTCAGAAAACCCACAATCTCCTTGATCCTCGGGTAAAAGTAGGTTGTGAACCGCATGCTGTCTTTGGATTTCTTCTCGGACCATATTTTTCGCATGTCCTCTTTCGTGACCAAAAAGTTCGGAGACTCCAAGTACGTGGCGTGTTCGAAACCGTCGATATCGTTCACGGGGTCGTACAACACACAGTGGGAGGGCGGGGTGTGCTTCTGATGAAACTCGACGTAAGTCACCGTCGAATCGATTCGCTCCTTCAAGTCGTTCGCGTACACGCGCATCGAGGCCCGGTGCAGAAGCAGTTTCTTTTTGTTGAACTTGTATTTGGTGAAAAAGCTCGGATGCTCCCAAAGGACGATCTCGTCGTAGCCCCCTTTCCAGATCGGCGACGCGTCTTTGCCGAAGAGTTGATTCGGTAACACGTAAAACACGCTCATCGCACGGTTTATTTGTACATGAGGTAAATATTACAACAAGAATATACTTAAATGTATGATCGAGTGATTCAATATAAAAAATAGGATGAGAGGTGCCTGTTCGATTCCGAACGTCGGTTCTTCGACCACGTTTCGGGTTTCGAACAGAGTACCTTGCAGACGTCCTGCGCTGCGCATAACACGCCCCAATCCGCGTCTTCGCACTCTGCAAATAAGAGCGGACGCTCGAACAGTGCAATCGGTTTCCAATCTGCGTAAGAACTGCGCCTTGGGAGGAATCTTTTTCGCCAATTTGTTCGTCTACACCATCACGCGCGACATGAAGGACGTGATGTTCGTGCTGGACTGTGGTGCGGAGTACATTCCCTTCGTGAAAACTTGGATCAACCTACCTGTTTCGATCATGGTCGTGAGCGTCTATCAACAGATGCTTCGCAAACTGAATTTCCACACCTGTTATCGAATTATGTACGCCGGCATGATGTTGATTTCGGCGATCGTAGGGATAGGCATCTATCCGTTGCGAGATGCGCTGGCCATCCCCAGTTCTCATGCGCTGCTCTCGAACTGGGTGGTCACCCTCTACTACGTTCTCTCTCCCATTTACGGATCCATCATCATCTCGGTGCTGTTTTGGTCGTTGGCGAACATGTACACCGAAATCGACGAGGCGAAACGCATTTATCCGTTGATGGGGTTCCTTGCGAACATCGCGTTGATCGTGGCCGGTATGGTGGCGCAGGCGTCGTGCGCCTATTGGGGAACGCAGAATTGGAACGCGAACGTCATCACCCTATGCGTTTCGAATCTGATCGTTTCGACGTTCGCTTTGCTCCTACATCGATACATCGAAACCTCCTGTATCATGACCGATTCGAAGCATCAGAAAAAAACCAAGACCCAGGACAAGCACACCTTCTCGACGTTGATCAAAGAACCCTTCGTCGTCAATATGATCGTGATGACCGCGAGCTACGGATTGATGGTCAGTCTCTTCGAAAACATATGGAAGCACAACATCAAGCTGCACTTTACGCACGCGGTTCACTACACCGAGCTCATGGCCTCCATCTCGTTTTGGAAGGGCGTGTGCACGATGTTCTTCATGTGCATGAGCAGTTTCTTCTTGAAACACATGTCCTGGCTGCAAATCGCTCTCATCACCCCGATGTGCCTCATGATCATCGGCGCCGTGTTCTTCGTGACCGCGTCCTCCTGTAGCAGCTCCTACGCGGGTTTCGTCGTAATGACCGGTGCGGTTATGGTGGTGCTGCTGAAGAGTCTGAAGTACGCCTTCACCGATCCTTGCAAAGAGATCGCCTTCATTCCCACGAACGAGCTTATCAAGACGCAAGGCAAAGCCACGGTGGATATCGTGAGCAGCCCGATCGGTAAATCGGGTGGGTCCTTCATTCAACAAATCATGTTTTTGAAATACCCCATCGCTTCCTGCATTCCCGCGATCGGAGGTATATACATGCTTGTGAGTATGATTTGGATTCGATCCATTACGAAGATGAACGACATCATACAGCAATCCGAAAAACAGGACGATACTGAAAAAATAACAATCATCGATGTGAGCGAGGACCGACCATCGAACTCAGCAGTCGGTACCCCAGTCGGTTAGGATGCCCTCCGTCGTCGAGCACACATCCTTCGAAGGTCACGTCGAACCGATTCAAGAAAGCGTCGATGTCGAGGACGTTGTTCGGATATCGTCGGACCATCGCGTCGTAGGCGTACTCGGACGGTACCGTCTTGGAGATGTGGTTCCGCGTGCGTTGATACAAACACCAAAAGATCAGTTTGACGGAGGGATAGTTCGCCACCATGTGATCGAGGATTCGAACGCTTTTTTTTGCCAGCGCGCTCACGTGCTCTGTAGAGATCAGATTCGAATCGATGTTGCGATTATGCCCTCGAGCTCCCGGTAAAAAGGTCGACGCTTCGTCGAACAACGCCAAGTCTTCGTTGTTGAATCGCCAATCGGACACCATCCAGTAGACCGGAAGGTCGTTCTCGATCGCACCTTCGGTCCAAACACGAATGCTTTCCGACCAATTGGCGAGACCGTCCAACGAGTAAATCAACGCGTTATGAAAAAAATCCTCGCTGCTCTGCAATTTCAATTTGTCGAGCGAAAGATGACTCGGAGCGATTATACAGTACTCGTACATTTGATTGTATACCCAAAATTATCGCTATTCGACAATTTATCCGAACTCTTCGTAATGACGTTTCGAGAGGAAGGTCATGTTGTAACACTCCGCCGTAACGAAGCCGACACAAACCGCCAAACCCAACACCAAGACGATGAAGGTCGCTTCCGCCATTTTTTTGGTTACACTCCGAGCAGTTGTTTTAAGTCAAATTTTTTTTAAAGTTTGGACTGGCGGAACAGCCGCTCCAACTCGTCGACACGCGTTTGTACGTTCGGGTGGGTATTCGCGAAGGCCTTGTAAAGCTTCGTCACCTCCGCCCAGGAGATCGACTCCGACTCTTCGAATTTAGTCAAAGCGCTCGGATGATGTTTTCGTACGTAGTTCACGAATTTTTTTTCGAACTTGCTGATCGCCAGCTGAACTCTACCACCAGTTTGTTGTTCGATGCTGTAGTCGTTCAACACCGCCAACGCCTCGATGATTACGGTCACCACTTGGAATTGCGGAATCACCAAATTGGAGTTCGTCGAGGGGATCGGCGCGTTCACGTCGATGTACGACTCCGTGAACAGCTCCGCCAGGGCGGACAGTTCGTTCAGCTTCAGGAGCACGTCTTCGAATTTGGTGGACAGCTTGCGCTGAAGATTCAACATCATCACGTCCTCTCGAACGACGACCTTGTATATATCCGTGAAGACGTCGTTGATCGCCTGAACACTCGCGGCGTTGGCTACGAACAAGGCCTTGAAGGATTGACGAAGAGTGGAGACGATGGTTTGCCGGTCTCGCGGTGCCATCGCCGATTTGTACAACACGATCATGTAGTCCAAATTCAGTTTGCAGAAATCGATCAAGCTGTCCACGTGATACTCGCTCGCCTCTATGTGTTTGTTGAGAAGCGCGATATTTTCGGCCAGGGAGTCCGCCTGCTGCCTCTTGCGCTGTTTCAGAAGCTCCTCGATTCGCTTGTTGATCTCGATGGTTCGCTTTCGCTCCGTCAAACTCGAGAGTGTCGGATCCTTCAGCACGCTCTGATTGATCTCGTTCGAAATGTCCGCGCGCAGTATCTCCGAGAAATCGAAGGCCACGTTGAAGGGCGTCGCTTTGTTCGCTTTGAAAAAGTCCAACGCAGCCTTGAGCGGCGTTCCCTTCGCTCGGGTTTCGTAGTTCATGATGTCGTAATATTTGTGACACAACACCAACGTGTTCATGTCGTTTTCGATGGTCTCGAACGTAACCTCCTCCTGAACCACCGCCGCGTGCACGGACAGCGCGGCTTGCTCCACCTTCACGAAGAAGCGTTTGTTGTCGTCGTTGTCCAGCAGCACCGGATCGCCTTTGTAATACTCGGCCAAATTGGTTTTGATGTACAACTCTCTGGACTTGTTGATCGAGCTCGGGTTGTAGAAGAAGAGATCGTAGTGCTTCTCTTGATTCACCAGCGAGTGCTTCGCGAAGAGCACCGGTTGCTTCTCGTAAATCGCCTTGGTGACGCACAAGCTGTCGCCCGTGACCAAAAACGACCTACTGTTCGGGTTGGATTGATTGTGACTGCGGAGATACAACACCTGGCCGTGATCGCCGGAACGTTTCAAGCTGAGCACCAACATCTTCAAATCCTGCTCGTGACTCTTGACGAAGGTCTTGACTCTCCCCGACATTTGATCCCAATTCTCGATGTACTCGTAGAGCGCGGTGCACGCCGTGATGTTGAAGCCGGTCTTCGGCACCGCGATGTAGCATTTCGAGGCCCCCGACTTGTTGTCGACCACGTTCAGCTCCACGTACAGGGGGGAGCTCTCGTCGTACGACACCACAGGGTCCTCGAAGGCGGAGTTCGACTCGATTTTGATCACGGGCGCTTGGGGTACGACGGTGTTGGTGATCCGTTCGAATCGAATCTTGTTGCATTTCTGCAACGCCTCGCGTTTCAAAATGTCGGAGAACTTCGCAACCTGCTCCGCGATGTAGGTTCCGCCGGAGGAAGGGTCCCACCATTTGGCGATGGTGTCCAACTGCGATATCTTCATCTCTCCCGTGGGGGACTTGGTGTCGGTTTGGATTCCGCGCTCGATCGAATTCTTCAAGATGGTGTACTTGTAGGGCGTGTTCCCGCGAAGCTCCGTGGCCGCCACGGTCATATCGAAGAAATAGTGTTTGAAGTTCTGCTTCAGCAAAAATTGGTGCAAATCCATACCCCAGGTCTTGTTTCCCGATACGTTCACCTTGTAGATTTTCTCTCGTTCCTCCAAGGGAAACAGCAGATAGTAGAACTTGCCCAAGAATTGGGCCTCCCACCCCCCCGCGGTTTTGGTGGGGGAGTTTTGGGGATCCAACGCCGTCTCTTTGTTGGAGTTCGGCGGCACCACGGTCGCCAAATCGTACAGCACGTTGTCTCGTATGACGTTGAGATTGTTCAACCTCGCCAAATAGATCAGCGTCCGATTTCGGTCGTTCATCACCTCCGTGAGTTTCTTTTTCGCGAGCACGTCCGAGTTGACGGCCTTCAGGTAATTTTTGAGGGTGAGCATGTCCTTGTTGTATTCGACGTTCTTGTCGTAGACCCGATAGAGCTCGGTCTTCTGGATGTACGCACCGAAATCGTGATGCGTGTCGCTGAAGGCCAAAATGGAGTGGAAAAAATTCTCGGTGTCGCAGTTGTGCGACATCGGGAAACGAACCGTCTCCTTCTCACCACAGCTTCGTCCGGTCGGTTCGTTCGGGCGGACGTGATAGTAACCGCCCTGCACCGATATCATCTGACCGGTCGGTTTGAATTTTTTCGCCGCGGGTGCTGCGACGTCGTACAGAGGCCGTTTGAAAGCCGGATTCCTCACACTTTTGTACGCGGCGTTTCGCATCATTTCGGAAATCTGCTGAAACACGGCCCTTTTCAAATCCTCCGTGGTTTCTCGCACGAACACATTGAATTCGCTCGGTGTGAGCGCGAACTCGTTGGGAGCCGTTCGCACGAAGAGAGCGTTGGTGCCCGTGACCGGAGCCCTCAGCGAACGCCGCATCGCCACCTGAGCGTTGTTCGGAACCGGCGCGACTGCCGGCAGTTGCCGCGGATACTGTCCGCCGTTCTGAACCTTCCCAAGCAGTTCGTTGGGTACCGCAACGAACCATGTTTTCGTGTCGTGATAGATCTGGTTGCTCAAATCGACGGTGTCGAACTCCGTTTTGTTTCGTAGTATCTTCAAGTTGAACCTTTTCAGCAATTCGTAGTCTTTGGGCTTCAGGACCGTGAGCGTCTTTCGACCGAAGGCGTGTTGATACCTCTCCACTTTCGAGTTCACGAAGGACTCCTGTTTGTCGTTCTTCAAGGAGCACACCTTTTTCATATATTTTGCGACAACCACCGCTTCGTAGAATGAATCCAGTCTATATCCATGCAACGTTGTTGACTTGTTGATCTCGAGTTTCGATAAGCGCATTTATATTGAACACATAATATAAAACATGATAATCGGAGCCAACGAGGTCGTGCTCATTCCGAAAGGGTCTTTGATTCAGATGATCAACTCGATGATCGACGGGATTATCATCGCGAATTATATGGGATTGTCGGTGTCGATGATATGGACCCACGAAAAGGTGCAGTACGACATGCTCTTCCTGAACAACATCAAATTGGTGGACTACTCGTATTTGCAGGGTAAAAACTATCTCTACAATCCGGACCTCGAGGAGATCAAACTCATGGTGAACTCTTTGGAAAAAAGCGCAGAGCAAAACATCGTGGTCGTCGAAACCGAATCGATGTTGAAACTGGAACGGATGCCCATGTTGGAGTACTGCATCAAACGAAAGTCGTGCTACAACGAGCTGTGCAAGGAGCGCATATCCGGCTCCCTTTTGGGCCAAATCAATATGATTCCCTTTCCCAAACGCCCTTTCATCTACTCCGGGTCCGAGAAGCTGTACAAAAACGCCTTCACCTTCAACCTCGACACCTCCGAAGTCATCATATCGAAAGAGGACGTGATGTACTACGTACGGGTGCTGGCGGCCAGTCGCTCCGATCTCCTCATTTGCGACGACGAGAAAGAGCTCCCGTTCTTCATCGAAGCCGCCTCCGTCAATATGGTGTGCTTGGTGATTCGTAACATAGGCAAAGAGGCGGTTCGAAAAGCGCTCGAGAGCAAACAGTTGCTGCAGTTGAGTGTGGAGAACTTCTCCGACGAGGAGACGGTGCTCTTCCCGAACACGCAGCAAATGTATTTTTGCTTGTAAGGATTTTTGTGTAAAGTTAGACTAATAGGTTCATGAGTAAAAAGGTGGCACGGATTCCGGTGGTGATGAAGTTCGACAAGCGAATCGGCGTCGACGAGAAGAAGCTGTTGATCCCCGAAACGAACACCGTGGCGATCATCATGCAACGCGTTCGCGAACGCTACATCCAATCGAAGGTGAACGCGGCCACCGCGATCTTCCTCTTCTTCTCGACGGGCGACGATCAACGGATGTTCCCGGTCAACA
>Ga0222719_10001047_pt1 | contig 27522 bp, 23 predicted proteins | sample C33_34DmetaG_FD_165039 | JGI IMG/M metagenome (GOLD analysis project Ga0222719, IMG submission 165039) | Estuarine water microbial communities from San Francisco Bay, California, United States - C33_34D | ecosystem: Environmental > Aquatic > Marine > Unclassified | place: USA: California...
CACTGTTTGATTCTTCCAATGCCAACTACTACACAGATCATGCGTGGTCGGGTGCGGTCACCGTGGCGGGAACCAACGAGGCTATCTCGAGATTTGGCACTATCAGCCACTTCACCACAGACCTGAGCTCGGGCTACCTACCGGTGGGACCAGACCTTGCCACTGGCAGGGATGGAGGCGAGGCACAGTACTACACGTTCGCGTTCAGAAGGACCACGATGGCCAACTTCACTGTGAGGCTATCAGGCAAGGTGTCGGGCTGTTTCATAGCCGCGCCAGGCACTGCCATAGATTCCACATCCACCTTGAACGGTTGGTTGGACGCAGGCATAACGTACGGTGGTTCGGGCATACCAGGAGCCAACACGGGCGCCGGAGGTAACGGATCAAATGGATGTGCTTTCACATCTGGAGACAGGATCATAGACAACACCACATATTCAAACCAGACGTTCACGCTGACCTTGGGATCAGAGAACGCCACGAACGCCACTGGCAACAACATATTGGTGAGATTTAAACTGGAATCGGGAGACAGCATAACCGCGCTGAGCATAGAATAATGGCAATAACTGACGCAAAAAAAGTAGACTACCTTTGGAAGAAGATCGGTTATGGTGCGACCAAGACGGACACCAACGCCAACAAACTGGCGCCCAACGAGGCCATCGCTTCTCCATTACTGCTGAGGGGTGACCGGACCTGGAACCAGGCCAACTTAATTCCAGCGGTGCTACCGGGATCAACTACAGGTGTTGTGACAGTGTTTCCTACATCAAACCCCAACGAGACCACAGAAGATTTGACCGCAACCGCCAAGAGGACATGGAAGACCGGACTGACGGATTGGATCCCACCAGAGTTTGGATCAACATACCAGGTCAAAGTCTTCATACACACATCAGGTGACGCCGCTGGTGCAACAGGCGGAGACCAAGTGTTCGCCACAGGTTCAGGCAACAACGACGAGTGGTTCTTTGACTACCAGTCGGGAGTGCTACACTTCATAGGGGCCAACCTGCCCAACGGTGTTGACTTCACGGGCAAATCGGTCTACATATCGGGTGGTAGGTACACAGGTACCATAGGACTACAGAACAACGTGGCCGACACCGGCGACTTCACGTTCTCGGGCAATACCATAAGCACCAGTTCGTCAAACGCTGACTTCGAACTAAGTGCGGCTGGCACAGGACAGTACGTGTTCACATCGGACACCGGTGTTGTGTTGCCAACAGGAACAACAGCAGAACGTCCAACGGCACAAGAAGGTGTCATAAGGTTCAACACCGAGACTTCTGAGTATGAGGTCAGTAAGGATGGAAGCACATGGACCAACCTACGTACGGACGCTGATGCCAGCGCCATAACCAAGGACATATTCTCGGGCGACGGGTCGACAACCACTTTCACTATGAGTATCACGCCCACTGATGAGAACAACATAGTGGTGTACATAGACGGTGTGATGCAGGAACCGGACCAGAACTACACCATAACAGGTACAACCATCGACTTCGGTGAGGCCGCACATGCCGGTGCCAGAATCTCTGTGTTACACGGTTTCGCTGATTAATCTATAGTGACGCCGGTGGGCGTGTAGATGATGTTGAACGTCTGTAGTTGGCTGGTGACGGAATTCATCACACTGAGTTCTGGATGCACTTCCCACTCGAACTCCGGTTGCCTTATTATGAAGTCATAGCAGTCCTGTCCAGACTCGAACCACAATCTCACACCCGACATCATGTAGGTAGCATCAACCTGGAAGTGCCTACGGCATATGATCCTGAGCACGTTGTTTATCTTGACGCGGAACTTGGTCATCTGGTCAACCAGGTCCGGGCGATCCTTCAGTATCTCCACGCTACGGTTACGACACATGGCAGGCCACATCAGTTTGAGGCTGTACTTGTATGTGACTACTCTGTTAGGCACGATCTATCAACTCCTGGAATTTGATGTACGTGTCACAGAAGCCATTGTCCAAATCATCCAACTGATATGTCCTGGGCGGGTTGCAGATGTACATGAACTTGGTGTTGGGGTTGGCTATGGCGATGCTCTTCAACCTTGTGAGTTCCACTGGGTTGGATATGTCATATCCCAACAGGAACACCACAGTCTGCCTCAGGTACACTGCCAGCATCAGGCTCAGTGTCTGAGGCGAGCACCTTTCGGGGTCTATGTCATAACTCTTCAATCCTGGGAATTCCGGCATGCAGGTCACACCATCGAAAAACACGTACTTCTTGAACAGTCTCTCTGGCACCAGCAGTTCCGTGCCGCGGAAACTGGCGGAATTCAGCATGTCCTGTAGGTTGGTCTCGGTGTTCACGGTGGCGTAGTCGAAAGTGATGCTCTTGTTAGAGTTCGCAGACGCTATCACAGGGCCCAATCGCTTGGCCTGTTCCACATCGAACCTTACGGGCAGGTTCCCCACCACAGTAATGTACGCAGTTTTCTTCATTGTTTCCTGGTATTTAACACCTTGTTACGTGCTATTTTACATAAATACCATTAGTTTTGCAAGACAACCATTATCGATAAGGGGATAAAAATGGCAATAGGACGAATAACGGGACAGATGCTGTCAGCCAACTTGGCTAGATCGGGCACTGACCTTACTTTTGAAACAAATTTATTAGCCTTAGACGTGACCAACAGCAGGATTGGTATTGGTACTGCCTCACCGGCGACCACACTACACATTTCTGCCACGGACGCTCTAAGATTACCATCAGGTAACACTGCACAGAGACCGGGCTCACCTGCCAACGGTGACATCAGGTACAACTCAACCACATCACAGATAGAGGGTTTCGCGGGCAGTGCCTGGGCGGTACTATCAGGTGGTACGAAACTATTTGACGCGGACGGCGACACACTCGTTGAAGTTGAGAGGACCGCAGACGAGGATGCCATACACTTCGCGACTGGTGGCACAGACAGGATGCACATCAGGGCAGATGGAACGATCGAAATGGCAAACCTGTCACTGTCAGGACAGACGATATCAGGTATAGCGACCAACACCGACATCACTTTGACCCCAAATGGAACGGGTAAAGTCATCATAACAAACGGTATCACTCTACAGACCAACACAGCGGACATCAACGGCGGTGCCATAGACGGTACTACGATCGGTGGTGCAAGTGCGGCGGCTGGTACATTCACGACTGCCACAGCCACAAACGTACAGACAAGCACGGTGAAGGCCAATGACGGCACGGCGGCGATGACAATCGCTGACTCAACTGGTGATGTTAACGTATCGACCAACTTCTCAGTTGACGGAAACTTGACTGTAAATGGTACGACGACTACCATTGATTCACAAACATTAACAATCGAAGATCCACTTCTACAGTTGGCGAAAAACAACTCAGGTGGAATCGCAAACACATTTGACCAAGGTCTATTCTTCAACAGGGGATCACTGGACAACGTTTCATTCCTATGGGATGAATCTGCTGACCAATTCGCATTCGCTGTCACATCAGCAGAGGATGGAACCACGGCAGGTAACGTCACAATTGATTCATACGCTAACGTAAAAGCGAATGTGATCACAGGTGCAGATGTTGAAACTGGTTCAATATCAGCGGCGGATGGCACTGAATCAGCAACAATCGCCAACTCCACTGGAGTAATGACGATCGCAAGTTCTGTGTTGACAACATCAGACATCAACGGCGGTACAGCGGACAACGTAACAATCGGTGGAGCCACTCCAGCGGCTGGTACATTCACGACTGCCACAGCCACAAACGTACAGACAAGCACGGTGAAGGCCAACGATGGCACAGCGGCGGTGACCATCGCTGACTCAACAGGTGCAGTTGGTATATCAACAAACGTATCGATTGATGGTGGAACTTTCATATTCAACGAAGCGGGCGCAGACCTTGACTTCAGATTCGAAGGTAACAACAACGCCAACTTACTGTTCGGTGACGCGGGCAACGACAGGATCGGTATACACACAGCAACTCCAAGTTATGTGTTCGACATGGCTAGTTCAACAGACGCTTTCACTATGCCACAGGGCGACACGGCGTCGAGACCATCTGCGGCAACAGGTATCATGAGGTTCAACACACAGACCGGTATATACGAGGGTTCGACCGATGGTTCAACTTGGGTCAGCTTTGCGACGGCTGGTAATGCACCAACCTTCACCAAAGAAACAACCACAGGTGACGGTTCGACCACGACGTTCACGGGATTCTTCAGCTCTGCTCCAGAGAATGCCAACAACGTGTTCGTGTACATAGACAACGTGTACCAGGAACCAACAGAGAACTACAGTGTTTCAGGCACGAACATCACGTTCACTTCTGCCCCTCACTCGGGCGCGAGGATATTCGCGATCACGGGTGCTGACAACACGGCATTGGTTACGGGTGGTGTTGCCAGATCAGAGACCACGGCAGTTAGCGTATCGGGTTCGAGCGCCACAACTGTGTTGAGTTTCAACGCGGCAACATACAGATCGGCGGAGATCTTTATCCAAGTCAGTGACTCGGGTAACACCGAGTTCTCGGCGATGAAGGGTATAGTGGTGCATGATGGTACCACAGCCTACATCACTGTGTTTGGTATCACCAACACAGGTGCCAATGACCTGTCAACATTCACTGCCACGCACGATGGTTCAAACACAGTGAACATACAGGCCACGCCAAACAACTCGGGCACACAGAGCATCAAGGTGCAGTACTCGTTAGCATAGGCAAAACTAGAACCTTAACGATAATTCTAAACGCCCCAATGGTAAATACTACTGTTGGGGCGTTTTTTTACGGCCTGACACTACATCAATAATAATCATGCGGGAGATATGGAACCATGACAACAAGAAACTTTAGAGTAAACAACGGTCTAAGCGTTGGTGATATTGTGATATCAGCAAGTGCTAACACCATAACAGGTCTAGCCACAGCGGCACCAAGTGCTGACGGTGACGTGGCCAACAAGAAATACGTAGACGATTCGTTCACGACCACTGCGATCACGATGGCGTCTAAGACGCTGACATCACCGGTATTGAACGGAACACTGAGCGGAACTGCGTTCCTGGACGAGGACACAATGTCATCGAACAGTGCGATAGCGGTGGCTTCACAGCAGTCGATCAAGGCCTACGTTGACACAGAGATCGGAAACATCTCTACAACATCGATCACCACGGACAGCAACGCGACCAACGTCACCGTTTCGGGATCGGGTGCTTCGGGAACGATCACGATGACTGCGAACAGCAACACGGAGTTGACTGTCACAGACGCGGGCGTTAGAGTACATGGTAACCTAACAGTAGACGGTTCAACAGTGACCATCAACACAACCACGCTATCAGTTGAGGACAACATAATCGAAGTAAACAGGAACATATCAAGTGCGGCGGGCATGCCAAACTTCTCTGGTCTGAAGGCCAACAGGGGTGAAACAGGAACTGCCACAGAGGAAGATCTTTTCTGGGTATGGGACGAGACATTCGCGGACGATGGCACTTCAATCTATGGAAACGCGGGTGGTGCCTGGACGGCATACAGATCAAACGATGATCTATCAAACAAGGATCTAGTGGACATCAGGGCCAACGTGGTACACGCAGTATCAACTTCGGCACAGTACGCGGACGTTGCCGAGCGTTTCGAAGCAGACGCTCCAATGACAGCAGGTGCAGTGGTGGAAGTGGGCGGCACAGCGGAAATCACAGAAACAACCTCAGACTTGTCTGAGAACGTGTTCGGTGTAATCTCTGACATGCCAGCATACGCCATGAACGCGGCGGCGGGCAACAACGAATCACACCCATACGTGGCGATGACTGGTAGGACTCCAGTTAGGGTCACAGGTGCTGTGACAAAAGGTCAAAGACTTGTTACTTCATCTGTGAAAGGTTGCGCCAGAGCGGCACAGCCGGGTGAGTCAATCTCTCCTTTCCACGTGATAGGTAGAGCGTTAGAATCTAACACAGACACAGGTATCAAACTGGTAAACTGTGCGGTGAGGACCAACAACTAATAAATATCTCTACTTTTTAGTAGAATCAAAAGGGCGGCTCTAGGGTCGCCCTTTTTTTTTAGGCGCATAAATACCCATACTGCTGTCGGTCGGCAATGATAGTGAGACCGTGCGTGGCGTTTGCCACACTAACAAATTTATAAAGGAGTACCTCAGTATGGCCATAGGTCGTATATCAGGGTCGGTACTAAAGTCAAACCTGACAAGGAATGGCGTCGACCTTGCGTTTGAAACAAACCTACTGTACCTCGATGTGACAAACAGTCGCATAGGTATCGGTACTTCAGAACCCACAACAGCATTACAAGTCAACGGAACAACCACAACTACAGGTCTTACCGCCAACGGTGCTATCGACATAGACGGTACGGGCACGTCCAACATCGACAATGTGATAATAGGTGCCAACACACCAGTGGCAGGGACCTTCACGACCTTAAACGCAAACACAAGTGCGACACTGGCTTCGGGATCAACGGCAGGCACACTGACACTGGCAAACGGATCAATAACAGACTCAAGTGGTTCCATAAGTTTTGGTGATGAGAACCTGACAACCACGGGCACACTGACAGTTTCTGGGTTCACTTTCCCTTCTGCCGATGGAAGCAATGGACAAGTACTACAGACAGATGGTGCTGGCAACATCACGTTCGCTGAATCATCAGGTGGTGGCGGTGGAAACAACACAGCGGTCAAACAGTTCAACTACTACAAGTTAGACACAACATCCGCCGTAGTGGACGAATTTGACATCACAGAATACCGAGGCGCAATCTATGACATAGTCATGGAAGACCAAGACAATGGATTCGTTGGACATCTCAAAGTGTCGGTGGTACATGATGATACAACACCTTACGTGTCAACATACAACGTCAACGAGGACTCAACAAGGATTGCTGATTTCACTGTCGCGATATCAGGAGACATGGTGCAACTTACAGCGGCAACAAATACTTCATCACACACCAACCTGAGAGTTTACAGGGTGGCGTTGGGTGATCATCACGAGACGGTGGCCAACACAAACTCAAAAATAATTGCCACGTCCACGAACATTGGATCGAGTGCCACAACGCTGGACCAGTTCACCAAGACCGACATAAGGGGTGCCAAATACATCATCCTTATCAAGGACGACACGGCGGGTGACTATCAAATTTCAGAGACCAGCCTCACACATGACGGCACGACGGTCTATCATGATGACTACGCTCTTGTTTCAAGCAGGGGAACACCACTACACACCATAAGTGCTTCCATATCGGGAGCCACGGTCACGTTAAGTTCCGCATCAAGTGGTAACACCACTGGAACAGCGATCCTGTACAGGCAGGACCTGGGTTCCAAGACCAAACTGGGAGAGTTCGACAACTTCCTGTATGGCGTAAAAGGAGACATAGATTCAGCGGTGGAGACAGTGGACACCTTCGATGTGTTCAAATACAAATCAGCCAGATACTTCATCACGATGGAATCGGGTTCGGAATACCAAAATTCAGAAGTTACATTAATTGTAAACAACGCGGGCACGGACGCCACCATCATCGAGAGTTTCGTGTTGTCCGCCAACAACAACCTGGCGACTTTCACAGCGGATGTTTCCAGTGGTAAGGCGAGATTGAGGGCCAGTTGTAATCCCAACACCAAGATATACTTCGCGAGACTGTCCATGGAGGCGGAAAACATCTACAGGGCCAGCGGACAGACTTCAGACGACCTTTACATCACACACAACAACCTGAAACTTGAACCAGGCGCGATCACACTGCCGAAGGGTACAACAGCGGCAAGACCAACTGTTTCAGTAACAGGGATGATTCGGTACAACACCACCACGGACACATACGAGAGGTACGACACAACAGGTTGGACCAACATAGCCACAACAGCATCAGTGACAGAATCATCAGATGTTAGCACAGGTGAACAGACTTCAATCGGTACAACATCGGTCAACATAGACACATTCAATACAGGTATCTATGACAGTGCTTTTTACTTGGCGGTCACGAAAGACGAGATCAACGATGAGATAGCAACTGACCAGATATCACTAGTACACAATGATTCTGATGCGTTCGTGTCATCGGGTGGAGGTGTGCGATCAGGCGACAACGATCATATCACATATACAGCAGATGTAAACGCTGGAACCGTTAGATTAAGAGGATCAGGAACAGCGGCAGTAAACTCTATCAAGTTCTATAAGATCGGACTGGGTGACGCCACGGTGGCATCTAGTTCAGGAAACGTGTCTACTATCATAAACACAGACGTTGATAGTGCTGTTGAAAATTTAGACACATGGGCCCACGCTACTTACCGAGGAGCAAAATATTATATTTCTTGTAATAGTGCTAGTGGAGAACTATCAAATATAGAATGTCTAGTTGTACACAATGGATCGGATGCATTCATTACTTCCTATAATGAAGCATTCACAGGCAACAACAGTCTTATCTCATTGACAGCAGATATAAGTGGCACAGATGTGAGATTGAGGGCATCATGTAATCCAAACACAGCGGTCAAAATGTACAGGGTACTTCTAGGCGACGCAGAATCAGATGCATCAAGCACAAACACAAAAACAGTTGGACAGACCACGACCTCGAGCAGTGCCACAACCATGGACACATTCAACACATCATCGGCCAACGGTGCGCACTACGTGGTTGTGGGCAACAGCACGTCAGAGGGCGCGTCCAGTATCTCTGAGGTTTTCGTGGTCAGTGATGGAAGCGATGCTTATGTCAGTGCTGGACCAGTGGTGTCAACCAAGGGATCAACGCAATTAACATTCACCGCGGCACTGTCAGGAACCACCGTAACGGTGTCATCAGCATCAACATCAGGTGCCAGCACAACTGTAAACGCGTACAGGGTGCAACTGTTGAGGGCATCAGCGGGCGCGGCCACATCAGAACAGGTTCTTGTGTCAACAACACAGACAATCACGGGTGCTAAAACATTTTCTAATGCCTCTTTCATACTGTCCAATCTTCCTACTTCAGATCCACTAGTGGCAGGACAATTATGGAGGAGTGGAAACGATCTAAAAATTAGTACTGGTTAGACTATAAGATCCAGTATAGTTTGAAGTTTACCTTTTATCGATTTGTTGTTGAGGGTGTTCCTCAGTCCCATGTGCAGGTTCTTGGGCCAGCACTCGAACGCACACCAGCAGTATCCTGAATGTTCCGCATTTAACTTAGGTATGAACTCTGACTCTATGGCCACGAGATAGGTGTGGAAGAAGAATTTCTGATCGTTGGAAGTGAACATTTCCAACGGTATGACCTTCTTGAACTTGGGGGTGTCTCCCACTTCTTCTTGTATTTCTCTTTTTAATCCCTCGAACGCACTCTCTGTGAACTTGCTCTTACCTCCGACCAATCCCCACAATCCCTGCGTCTTCTTGTCGGTCCTCTGTAGGAACAGGAATCTCTTGGTTGAAGTAGAATAGAACAGTGCTCCAGAACAGACTATGTTTTCACTCATATCGTATTGTAACAGATTAATATTATTTTATCAAGGGGTGGTGGCATCTTGCCCAGAAGCATCATCGTTGGCCACGAATCCACCATCCAGCACTATGCTCCAATTACCAGCGGTGTACACGCCCTCGTATGATTTGACCCATTCCGTGCCATTGAACCTGTACTGTATTCCGGTGTTTAGGTTGGTAACGTAGTGCTGTGTTGAGTCTGGGTTTGAAGCGTCAAAGGCCACGTTCCATTTTGATGTTGAACTGTTGTACTCTATGATGTCTCCCACACTGGCCACAAGTGTGCCCCAAGTGGTGCTCTGGAAACTAGCAGTGCTGTCTCCCACGTCGTTGATCACTAGATACCTATCACCGTTCGCGGGTGTGCCCGGATCAAAAGTTGCCGGATTTACTATCTTCTTGACTGCCGTCAATGAGTTGCTTGGTATGGTGTCTGAATCTATCGTGTATAGTAAGATCGTGTCATCCAGTGACGTTGTCGCTATGGTTCCCACTATCTCATTGCCGTTGGGTTGGGTTAATCTTATCTGTGATGTACCATTGGTGACCTTGCCATACTGGTCCAATAAAATTTTCCAGTTGACCGGTGGTCCGAACGTCTCGAAAGGATCGTAGTTCGATGGTTCATTGGCACCCGTGTGGAATCCATCTCCCCCGGAACTGACGTTGACTCCTGTTGTGCCCAACAATCTCAGTTGGTTTCCCGTGACCAATAGTCCAAAGTTGTTTGGTGTCACATAACTCCTTGAGATCATAGATCCGTCTATTAAACCTTTTGCTATGCCGCCATCGTCGTCGTAGATGCTCATTATTATCTTCTGTATCACTCCCAGTTTCTTGACCTTGACTGGTGGTGATAACCATATGGGCATGCTGAATGTCAGTGTGGCCACATCTATCTCCGAATCCGCACCAACGGGTATGGTCCTCGAACTGAAGGTCACTCCCGTCAGTTCCACGTAACTGAGACTGGTCCAGTCTATGTAGTTGTCGGACTTCTGTATCTCGAAATCTGGGTTGAACAGATACAATATCTGTTCCATTATCTGTAGTTTCTGGTCCGTGTTTGAACTCCATATGTCCGCTGTGACTTCTAACCTGAACGGTGATGGCATCACTTTTTCTATGGTGTATCCAGCACCCAGTTGATTTGTGTATTCTCCAGTGGACTCATCATATGCCCGTTCTTTCAGATGCTGTTTCTCTATGTGGTAAGGGTTCTGCATCCTCTCCCTGTCGTAGTTCAGTTCCCTCACGTAGCAGGCTATCTTTGGTGCGTAGGCCAGTGCGTTCTCTGAGTTGTTACGTATGATGTTGGCCACTTGCCTCGTGGGATCACCATAAACAACAGGCACTGCCCTCAGTTGTACCTGTCCGTCTGAACCCCTACCGGTCTCCACGGAGAAGTTGCTCAATATCCTTATGAATTGAGTGAGGAATTTCCTAACCTGTCCTTCGTAGAAGTGTAACATCTTTAATTGTCAGCCTTTGGTTTCAACGCATCTGTCAATGCTTGTCTCTGCTCAACCGTCAATCCGTTTATTGTTGAACTGGTCGGGTTGTTGACGAAACTTGTCTTGAAGTTTGCCCTAGAATCGTTGTTGGTTGTAGTTATCCTTACGGAATCCTCTATTTTGACCCATCTGGTACCATCAAAACGGAACAACCTGTTTGGTAGGTAATCGGTCCTTAGGAAGTAATCGCCTTTGTCAACATTCGCTGTTGGGAACGATATACCAAATCCCGCCGGGTTGCCATTTGGTGCCACTCCGTCACCGTCTAGGTAGAATCCGTAGTGTGATGCGGCCGGTGTGTCTATGACGGCGTTTACTGATTTGTCTGAACTTACCCTGTCTGTGTCGTTCACGTTGTCCGTCCTGATGTTGCCTCTCTCGTCGATGGGAGCCACGTAATACTGTTTGTAATTGAAACCAGATTTGGGAGCGTCCGCCTCCGCCTGTGCCACTATCTGATCGTTGATGGTCTTTTCCCTATTGTAGGTGCTCATGTAACTGGCCACGGATCCTGCCGTTGTGGCGTCGCCAATGATGTCTTTGAATTCCTGCGAATCGACTAAAGTCTTCATCTTCAATCTCAACAAGTGTGGCCACCAAGTCTGTGAGAATCCCTCCGCGGCCCTGTTTACGTCTTCCACAACATAGTATCTCTTGAGTGATATCGGTATGCTCTCGTCCAGAGAATAGTCTTCCTTCATGTGTGGGAATTCTATCACATCTCCCGCCATGGGTTTCCTGCCGATCCTCTCGACTATGTCGTTCAGATGCACAGTTAGGAATAATGTGTCGTTCTGCAGGAACATTCCAAACTGTGATAGGTTGAAATCCGCGTCCTGCACGTTGTATATGCCCCTGACCACGTACACATCATCCGCGTATTTCCTGTCCCTGTTCTCTAGGAATAACAAATCCTGTATGGTCCTCTCATTTAGACTGTCACCAGAGTACTGTGGTTGCGTGGGACTGGCCGGACCATCCTTGTTGGTGTCACCCTGATCATAAGGCCCCAGATACTTGTGGAAGTGTAGATCCGTACCTCCCACCTGGAACATCTCGTTGATGTTGCGATCAAAGAATTTGTAGTCGTTGCCCTTTTCAGGCTTGAAAATGGATAATCTTGGCATATCATACATATTTATTGTAGGCATCACAGCAATAAATATGAGTATGTCAGAACTCCAAACAGGACAACAGGAAATATTTGATTACGTGAAGAACAATCTCGGCGATGGCATGATCGACGTGGAATTGGACCCAAAACACTATCATACGGCGCTGGAAAGAGCTGTCAACAGATACCGACAAAGGTCTTCAAACGCCGTGGAGGAATCATACGCTTTCCTAGAACTAAAGAAGGACCAGAATTCATACATCCTACCAGACGAGGTGATCAACGTGAGGAATCTCAATAGGAGGACCGTGGGTTCGAGGACGGAAGGTGGCGAGGGTGGAACACTGTTCGAACCATTCAACCTAGCCTACACCAACACCTATCTTCTAAGGGCGGGTGCCACAGGTGGTCTGGCCACTTACTACGCTTTCGCAAGTTATCAAGAACTTGTAGGAAAAATGTTTGGCAGTTTTATACAGTTCCATTTTGACGTGGCCACAAAGAAACTGACCATAACACAGAGACCTAGGGCAGATAATGAAACAGTGTTAATGCATACAGACAACTATAGGCCTGATATCACACTGTTCAAAGACATCTACGCCAAACCATGGATCAGAGATTACACACTAGCAGTGTGTAAAGTGATGTTGGGCGAGGCCAGAGGCAAGTTCAACACCATAGCAGGACCACAGGGCGGAACCTCACTGAATGGTGATGCCTTGAAGAACGAAGGCAACACTGAGATGGAAAGACTGGACGGCGAGATAGGTAATTTCCAAGAAGGCGGAACTCCACACAGTTTTGTTATTGGTTAATTCCTACCAAATCACATCTAAATAACACTGATGGAAAAAACCAATTACAAGAATTACTCTGACCTCACATTAGATGAACTAGAAGCACTGGTCCAGGATCTCGAAAACATGAGCATAGTGGCCTTGAAACAAAGAAAGAAAGGTCTTAGAATTTCCATCCTGAAATCTGTCAAGGAAGCAATAAAAGAGATTGAAAGACGTCTAAAAAAATAGTATAATAATCCTATGCTGATAGGTGTAGTAGGATTAATAGGTTCTGGTAAAGACACGGTGTCCGACCGATTGGTGCAAAAACACGGATTTAGGAAAGATTCATTTGCTAAAAGTCTAAAGGATGCGGTCAGTTCCATGTTCAACTGGGACAGAGATATGCTGGAAGGCAAAACAAAAGAAAGCAGGGAATGGCGTGAGAAGTCCGATGCTTTCTGGAGCAAACGTTTTGGCAAGGATGTGACTCCTAGGTGGGTGTTACAGCATTTTGGCACAGAGGTTATGCGACAAAACATGCACGATGCCATTTGGATCGACAGTTGCATGGCCAGGTACGACGGCAAACCCACTGTGATAGCAGACACGAGATTTGAAAATGAGATCAAGACCATACGGGAAACAGGAGGCAAGATAGTGCTAGTGAAACGCGGTCCTGATCCCGACTGGTTCACCAACTACGTGGAAGGTAATATCACCCCGACGCATATACATTCTTCGGAGTATGCATGGGCCAAATCCGAGTATGATCACCTCATAGAAAACAACGGTACCAAAGAAGAACTGTACAACAAGGTGGATGCTCTAATCGTCAGCAACAAGATCGCCCACACGCCAACCCAGTCTGCGGACTCCAGTCAACCTCTGGCAATTGGCGCAAACAGTTTTTAGATTAGTAGAAGCAGTATTCCTCAGATCTCCATCCACGAACAGCACATCCAACTGTGCTTTGTCCTGTGCCTTGAATCCACACAGTTCACATTTCTTATGCTTCTTGTAGCCCGAACGCTGTAGGGCTGTTATACCACCCACCCGTTTGCCCGCGCGTTTCCTGTTGCAGGTATCACACACACTGCGCCAGTACACCCGGTCTCCGCGGCGGTAGGCATAGGCCCTGGGCCTGGTCTTACACTCCTTGCACAATGGTCTGTTGGGATATCGCATAAGCATATTTACGTCGCCTATATAGGCACCTGGAAAATGGTAAATTTTGTCGTAAAAACCGTATGATATAATAAATAACTCTGTATACGTTAAACTTGCAAGGAGAAAACGAAAAATGGCTTTAACATCACCAGGAGTAGAGGTTTCAGTAATAAACGAGAGTTTTTACGTACCATCAGATGCGGGTACTACACCTCTTTTCATAGTAGCATCATCACAGGACAAGACCAACGGAGCGGGAGACGGCACGGCGGCAGGAACTACAACCGCTAACGCCAACACTGCTTACCTGATCTCGTCACAGAGAGAATTGACAGAGACTTTTGGAGATCCAAAATTCTACACGGACGCTTCAGGAAATTCACTACACGGTTATGAATTGAATGAATGGGGACTACAGGCGGCTTACTCATTCTTGGGAGTTGCCAACAGAGCATACGTTCTAAGAGCCAACGTTGACACTTCGGAACTCACTGGAAGTGCTTCGGCCCCAACAGCGGTACCATCAGATGGCACATACTGGTTTGACCTTGCATCAAGCACGTATGGCATCTTCGAGTGGTCAAAAACCAATCAAGCATTTACAACAATCAGTCCTATCTTGATCACATCTACAAGTGATCTAGTTGGCGCGGTGAGCACTGGTGCACCAAAGACTTCTATAGGAACTATTGGCAGTTATGCAATCAATACCACACACGTGTCTAACAAGATATACAAGAAAACAGCGAGCAACACCTGGGTACAACTAGGCACAGCGGACTGGCATACTTCATTACCTGTGGTTACAGTAGCATCTGGTACAGCAGTAACATCAGGTAACACTTTCGTGATGAATGGTATCACGATCACACCAGGTGGAACAGCATTGTCAGACGTTGCCACAGCGATTGGATCAAACGTGACCAACGTTTCGGCCAGCGTGAACTCTTCAACAGGTAACCTGGAGATCTTCCATAATGGTAGAGCACTAGGAGATTCATCAGCAGGTGCAAACACAATCAGATTTGAGGAAGGTAACGGTGTACTTGCACAATTAGGAATCACCGCAGGAACCTACAACGGTGTAAAATTCCTACAGGACAAACACACTAACAGACCACTTTGGGACAATGCTTCAGCAAGTGAGGACAGACCCAACGGTTCGGTTTGGTTCAAGACAACAAGCGCCAATTCAGGTGCTAACATTGTTGCCAAACTGTACAGCACCGCAAGTGCTAGTTTCTCAACAGTGGCCAGCCCTCTTTACGCTACTAACCACTCAGCCATCTACAACCTGGATCCGGCTAATGGTGGAACAGGATTGAGTGTTGGTGCTTTATACACACAATACAACATCACAGAAGAATCAATAACAGCAGGAGATTCTGCTGACACCACTCCAAACGTTGGCGACTTCCAACTGTTCAGATACGAGGGTGGTGCTACAACTATCACAAGTAACGAAACATCACCAAGTTTCACAAGCACAGAGACTTTCATAATACAAGAGTCAGTGAAGAATCAAGAAGCACTGAGCAGTGCGGTAACTGTAACACTTGGTGGCACAGGTGCCGATGACTTTGTGGCGGCAGTGAATGGTGCAGGTCTTACAAACGTCAGCGCAACCAAACTGACTACAGGTGCAATACAGATGACACACAAACTGGGTGGCGAATTCAGGATGTTTGATACACTGGGAACACCACTGGCAGATGCGGGTTTCAGCTCAGCAACAGCACATAGTTACGGGACATACACAGCGAACAGCTCAACACAGATCGACAACTTGTATGACGTTCCAACTGGTGATAGCATAGACTCTAGTGCTAACACAGGTATCATGGCCAGTAACTGGAAGAGATTGAGTTACACAGCGTCAACAAGTTCACCAACCAATGAACCAGCAGATGGAACATTATGGTATGACACAAACATAGATGTCGCGGACATCATGACACACAACGGAACAACTTGGAAAGGTTACGTTCAAGTTTACAGCTCGACCGATCCAAATGGTCCACAGTTCTCAGCGACAGCACCTACCACACAATCAGATGGTACTGCTCTAGTTGACAACGACTTATGGATTGACACAAGCGACCTTGAGAACTATCCAAAGATCTACAGATACAACACGGCGGCGACCTTAAGTTCGACTAACACAGCGAACCAAGTGGCAGTGACCACAACAGGTGCGGCGTGGGTGGCGATCGACAAAGCGGACCAGACCACAGAAGACGGTATAGTTTTCGCGGACGCTAGATGGCACACTTCAACTGACAAGGCGGCTGGAACATCAACCGCGGCGGGAACACCATCAACAATCAAGAACTTGTTGAGCGATGATTTCCTAGATCCGGATGCTCCAAACCCAGACAACTATCCACAAGGTATCCTGTTATGGAACACTAGGAGATCTGGTTACAACGTCAAGGAGTACAAGAACAGTTACATCACTACAACCAAGTATCCAGGAAGCGGATCAACCGGTTTGGGTAACATCAGATACAGCAATGAATCTGTAAGCACTTACTACCCAGACAGATGGGTGACCAAATCTGCCAACAACGCGGACGGTTCTGGCACTTTCGGAAGGAAAGCACAGAGAAAAGTTATAGTAACACAACTTAAATCAGAGATCGACACAAACCAAGCAATCAGGGAAGACCAAAGAGGTTACAACGTGATCGCTTGTCCTGGTTATCCAGAACTGATCTCAAACATGATCAACCTGAACACAGACAGGAACAACACAGCGTTCGTGGTAGGCGACACTCCAATGAGATTAGCGGGCACATCGACTGCGATACAGAACTGGGCCAACAACACGGCGTCAGCGACTGACAACGGTGAGGACGGTCTAGTGAGCTCAAGTGATTACTTGGGTGTGTTCTACCCATCAGGGTTGACCACGGACAACACGGGCAAATCGATCGTGGTGCCGGCATCTCACATGATGATGAGAGTATTAGCAAACAATGACAACATCGCTTTCCCATGGTTTGCACCATCGGGCACAAGGAGAGGTGTCGTAGACAACGCCACATCGGTTGGTTACATCGACGCATCAAGTGGTGAATTCCAAACAATATCTGTTACGGAGTCAGTGAGAGACTCGATGCATGAGGTCAAAGTGAACCCGATCACGTTCTTCTCAGGAGCGGGCATCGTGAACTTTGGTAACTTGACCAAGACCGCGTCAAGTTCAGCATTGGACAGGATCAACGTTTCAAGGTTGGCAGTGTATCTGAGATCACAACTGGATGCTATCGCCAAACCTTTCATATTTGAACCAAATGACGAACTTACAAGGAACGAGATCAAAGGTGCGATCGAGTCATTCTTGCTAGAGCTAGTTGGTCAGAGAGCCTTATATGACTTCCTAGTAGTTTGTGATGACACAAACAACACACCTACAAGGATCGACAGAAACGAACTTTATGTGGACATAGCGATTGAACCAGTGAAATCAGTTGAGTTCATTTACATTCCACTAAGAATCAAAAACACAGGAGAAATCGCAAAATTGGGGAACTAATTTTGAATAAATAGGAGAAACAGATGGCAATATCAACTTTATCAAAATTCACAGTACCACTAGCGAACGATCAGAGTTCAGCATCACAAGGCTTATTGATGCCAAAACTACAGTATCGTTTCAGAGCGATCCTGGAGAATTTTGGAGTATCAACACCAAGATCAGAACTTACAAAGCAAGTGATCGACATCACGAGACCAAACTTGACTTTTGACAACGTGACACTGGATGTGTACAACTCAAAAGTATACGTTGCGGGCAAACACACTTGGGAACCAATCACGATCAACCTGAGAGATGACGTCAACAACTCGGTGACCAAACTGGTTGGAGAACAGATCCAGAAACAGTTTGACTTCTTCGAACAGTCAAGTGCGGCGTCTGGTATAGATTACAAATTCACTGCAAGGATCGAAATGCTTGACGGTGGTAACGGTGCAAGTGCTCCGAATGTTCTAGAAACATTCGAGTTATACGGTGCATACGTAGAGAACGTGAACTACAACACATTGGCGTACGCGACTTCAGATCCAGCAACTATCACGATGTCAATCAGATACGACAACTGTATCCAGACTCCACAAGGAACTGGAATTGGAACGGCTGTTGCGAGAACTATCGGTACTCTAAGTACTGGCGGTGGACAGTAAGAATTAAACAAGCAATTATAAACATCAAAAGCGCCTTTATATGGCGCTTTTTTTGTGGCCATAAATACGCATATGCCAAGCATTAACAACTTCCTACAAGGTTTCCAAGACGGTCTTCCCGGGATGAAGGACTACCAACACGCATCGAGACTGTACATAGACAACAATCACAAGTTGATGCCCAAACAGAAGTTCCTGTTCCATGTGGTGTTCAACACGGACGAGACTCTTTTCATTGATGGTTTCAACGCCAACGAGAGGTATGAACTAAACATGTTGGTCAAGAGTTGTGACCTACCAAAATACAACATGAGCATGGAGGAGAAGACGCAGTACAACAAGAAGATGTACACCACAACACGTATCGCGTACGAACCCGTGAACATCACATTCCATGATGACCACGCGGACACGGTCAACGCTTTCTGGAAGAAGTACTACGAGTACAACATAGCGGATCCCGTGGGCATGAACAATGATCTCACAATTTCAAATACCAAGGATGATTACTATGACTGGGGTGCCAAGAGGACCACGACGAAGTTTGGCCTAGACACCCCAAAACAGAGGAAGAAACCTTACCTCAAAGGCATAGACATATTTTGTCTACACAAACAGAGATTCACATCAATGTCGTTAATCAATCCAGTTATAGGATCGTTCGCACACGACAACTTAGATCAGGCCGACGGTGCGGGCGTGATGAACAACACCATGCAAATCTTGTATGAGACGGTCATATATGGCACCGGAATCGTGAACAAAGGCGACATACCCGGCTTCGCAACTATACACTATGACAATTCACCCAGTCCCCTTACTGTGTTGGGTGGGGGAACAAACAGCATATTTGGTCCCGGAGGCGTGGTAGATGGTGTGGGATCCGTAATAAGAAATATACAATCTGGTAATGTACTAGGTGCTATACTGTCAGCGTCGAACACCTACAACAACGCTAAAAAGATCAAGAAGAAAGACGTCAAGGAAGAACTCAAAGGCATAGCCAAGGAAGGGATATTGGAAGTGGGCAAACAGGCCGGGACAATAACCAACCCCGTGGCACAGTTCTCAGTAGGTGCGGCGGTGGCGGCGGGAGTGGCCATAGCATCAGCGAAAGGCACGTCGGACAACAAGAACCAATCCAACAACACGGTGATCTCGAATCCCGCACAGGATACAGTGAATTACTTGACGGCGGACGAAGCATATAATCTGGTGTTGAATGACGCCAACGTAAGGAACGAGATAGCGTCTGGCATCTACTACAAGGACATAGGATCACGCAAGGGACTGACCGTGGCGGAGTCCGATGTGGAATACACTGGTTCCTCAGACAATGTTAAAAACGTGTACAGCAACAAAGTGATCACGGACATAAGGAAGTTGGTCACTGAAGGATACATCAAGATTGAGAGACAATCACAGGATGTTGAGATAGCAACGGAAAGGGCGACAGTATAATGGCGGAATTCTACACCAACCTACCACCCAAGCAACAGGATGACCTAGACAAGACAGTGGAGAAACTTACCACGTCAAACTACGAGACGGAATACCAGTTCAATGTGGGCGAGTACGACAGCACCATAGCGTTCTTCGTCAAGCGAGGATTCTCTAGGACGGCGGCCGAATCAACGGCATACGCCATACTGTCACAGGCCAAGATCGATGACATCAAACCACAGGTGATACTGGACAAACTGACCTACGCCTCACCGGCCACACTGTCAGAACTGATCACAATAATACTGAACGCCAACAGATACAAGTCCAGCAGGCTGGGTGTGAGGCAGACCCTGACCACGAAGGACACAGTATCCAGGAACATCATAGACTAATGATACCGAGATTCGCCAGGGGCAAGTTCTCTCCCAAGAATGCAGACAAGTACGTGGGCACCAAGACACCCACGTATCGTTCAAGTTGGGAACACGCCTTCATGAGATTGTGTGATGAACACCCCAACGTGTACCAATGGGCCAGCGAATCCATAAAGATACCTTACAGGCATCCGTTCACGGGCAAGTACACAGTGTACGTGCCGGACTTCTTCATAGTGTACCAAGACAAGGAAGGCCGTAAACACGCGGAGATGGTGGAGGTTAAACCCATGAGCCAGACCACCATGGAGTCCGCGGGACGTAGCCAGGCCAAGAAGAAACAGGTGGTGATCAATATGGCCAAGTGGGAGGCCGCCTCGGCGTACGCCAAGCAGAGGAGGATCAAGTTCAGGGTGGTGTCAGAAGAACAATTATTCCACAACGGTAAACGTAAGTAAATACGACTATGACAAAGAAATTAGAAGACATTTTAAATTTACCAAACGTCAAGGAAGCATTCAAGGAAGTCGACAAGAAGGAAAAGGACAAGAAACTGAAGGAGACCGCCAACGGTGGAACCACGGGCAACAACCTAGATCCACAGACCAAGAGGAACCTAGAGAAGAGCTATGCGGAGTTTGACAAGATAGCGGCCGCACTGCCACAGGTAAAGGGTCTGGGAGAACTGTCAGACCTAGAACTGGACAAACTGGCCATAGAGGCAGAGGACAGTTACAAGAATCTTATGGACCTGGGCATGAACGTGGACTCACGCTATTCTGGACGTATATTCGAGGTGGCGGGCAACTTCCTGCGCAACGCCATAGACGCCAAGAGTAGCAAGATAGACAAGAAACTCAAGATGGTGGAACTACAGCTCAAGAAGATGAAACTGGACAAAGACGGTCAAAAAGACGGTGGTCCCATAGAGGAAAGCGATGGATTCGTCATATCAGACCGTAACGAATTAATGAAGAAACTATTAAAAAAAGACTAAATATTGCATATGAGCACGTTTAAGGACTATCTAGCAGAATCAGTAAAGTCGTATGACTACAAAATCAAGGTAGCAGGCGCTATTGACAAGGATTTCGCCAACAAGATGGAAACAGCACTGGCCAAGTTTGAAGTGAACAAGATGTCAGCAGGCAAGAAAACACCCATAATGACCATGCCTCTAGATTTCCCAATGTTGAGCAACGAAGAGGTTACAATATTTGATGTCACAACAAACTATCCTGTGTCAGTGAGGGAATTAAAAGAGTACCTTTCAGACAGGATGAGGTTACCAGCCACACACATCGTCGTGAGGAAGCCAGGCGAGCCCACAGAAGAATACCAAGACCAGATGCAGGTGAAATCAGAGTACGCTAACAAACTGCACGACATTGAGTACAAGGATGCTCCAAAAGTGAACGCAGAAGATTTCCACAGCACAAAGGCCAACATGAGCCTATTGAAAGAATTACTCAAAGACAGAGAAGCCCATGCACTCAATATGGAAGTGGGCAAAGACAACAAAACACAAGAACTACAAAGCAACGAGGAAAAAGGAACACCAAGTCCGCTCTCTAAACCAACCAATCCACACCCAGACCCAAAAAGGAAATAAGCCATGGAAATGATAGATGTATTACAGAAACTAAAAGAAATCGCAGAATCAAAACCAGAATTGGTCAAAGACGCTGTGGAAAATGTTGAGAGAACAAATCCAACTCAGGTCACTGAAGGCGGAATGAAAGATTACTTACATGATGAAGCGGAAAAACTTTCTAAAGAAGAATTCATCAAGAAACATGGCAAAGGGCTAGAAGGATTCTGGCATGCTGTGAACGGTTATGAAGAAGCAACAGAGGGCAAAGCCAAACCAGACTTCCTAGACATGGACAAGGACGGCAACAAGACCGAGCCAATGAAGAAAGCGATCAAGGACAAAGAGATGAAGAAAGAATCAGTGAACGAAGCCATACAGATTTCAACAGACAGCCCACAAGAGGCCAGCATGATGATGCAGATACTAGCATTGGCAGGGGTCAAACCAGTGGACGCGTCAATGATCGGTGCGGAGGAACCAGCAACGGATCACGGCACGGACGGTGACGAGATGGCCAAGTTTAGGAACATGGTGACAGCACCAGATGAGGAGAAGGCTGAGGAAACATTCGCAAACGAACCAGAAGAGAAAGTCGCAGACATTGACACCCTAGTGAACGTTCACTCAGGTGGATTGAACAGACAGAAACAACAGTTCGCAAAAGCACAGGACGGAGACAACGCCATGGCGGTTGCCAAGGAAGACACTATCACTGCGGAGGATCTAGCAAACAGTCTTAGAACACAGTACGAGAGCTTCAAGGAAAACTATCAGAACGAGGCAAAGAAGGCCAAATCACCTTATGCGATTGGCATGGCTCAAGCAATGAAATCAACCGGTGACAAACCACCACTTGAAAAGAGCACGATCAAGAAGGCTCATGACATTGCCAAGAGCATAGAGAAGTCGCAAAAGTAATACTTTTTGCATTACATCTCCCATCGTAAATACTACACTATGGCTTATGTATCACTAGATAGCGACCAGATCAAGAAGGCGCATAAGAAACACAAATACACCAAGGAACAGGTCGAGAAGCTCGAGAAGTGCATGGATCCCAAGACCGGTCCCTTGTACTTCATGAGGGAGTTCATGTTGATACAACACCCTGTCAAGGGTTCCGTGAAGTTCGAACCATTTCCGTACCAAGAACGCTTGATAGAGAGCTACAACAACCACAGATTTTCAATAGCCATGCTACCCAGGCAGACCGGCAAGACCACGTGTGCTTCTGGATACCTGGTGTGGTACGCCATGTTCAGGCCAGACTCACAGATCCTGATCGCCGCCCACAAGTATGCGGGTGCGTCAGACATCATGTCGAGGGTGCGTTACGCCTATGAGATGTTGCCATCATGGATCAAAGCGGGCGTGACACAGTACAACAGGAACAGCATAGAATTCGACAACGGTTCAAAGATAATGGCCACAACGACGACAGAGAACACTGGCAGGGGTATGTCACTCACACTGATATACTGTGACGAGTTCGCATTCGTGCAACCACCCGAAAAGGCCAAGGAGTTCTGGACATCACTGTCACCAACCTTGAGTACGGGTGGTAAGTGCATGATCACATCCACTCCCAACTCTGACGAGGACCAATTCGCTATGATCTGGAAGGAGGCCAACAAGAGATTCGACGAGTACGGCAACGACAAGATTACAGGTACCAACGGTTTCTATGCCATGAAGGCACATTGGTCAGAACACCCAGACAGGGACGAGGCATGGGCTGATGCGGAACGTGCCAGGATCGGTGAAGAGAGATTCCGTAGGGAACACGAATGTGAGTTCTTGATCTTTGATGAAACATTGATCAACAGCATAACACTCGCGGACATGGAGGGCGTACCACCGGTAGAGACCACAGGACAGGTACGTTGGTTCAAACGTCCAACACCGGGACACACATACCTTACCAGCCTAGATCCCAGTATGGGAACTGGAGGCGACTACGCCGCAATACAGGTTTTTGAACTGCCAACGTTCGAGCAAGTGGGAGAGTGGCATCACAACATGACTCCTATGAACCAGCAGGTGAGGATACTGCAGGGCATAAACAAGCACATACATGACACAATAATGGAACAGGATTCCACTGCCACACCACAGATATTCTACTCGATGGAGAATAACTCCATAGGGGAGGCCGCGCTGATGCGTGTGATGGACATAGGTGAGGAGAACATCATGGGCATGTTCCTAAGTGAACCCATAAGGAAGGGACACAGGCGTAAGTTCAGGAGGGGTTTCAATACCACAGCCAAGCACAAGATAGATGCCTGTACCAAATTCAAGGAGTTGATAGAGAATGACAAGATGAAGATCAACTCACAACTGCTGATATCAGAACTCAAGGACTTCGTGGCCACGGGAATGAGCTACAAGGCCAAACCCGGACAGCACGATGACCTAGTCAGTGCGTGTCTGTTGATGACGCGTATGATGAAGACGTTGGCGGACTTCGACCCCAAGATCTTCGAGAAGTGGACCAACAGGACCTCGGAATTCACCGCCCCAATGCCCGTATTTGGATCGTTCACGGGATAATAAATACAGTACATGAACCCTAAAAATTCACAGGACCTATTCAACAAGATCAGATCACAGTTCGCCAACATCAGACTGGGCGATGAGAACGGCGCCGCAACGGCGGATCCACAGGGCGCTGTGTTCTTTGAGTTTGAATTCGCCGAGGACGCTGACACTTTCGGAAGCGTGAGCATAAGCCTTGCGGATGGTGAGAACATGAAGGTGTACTACAACAGGGATCTAGTGAACAAGATCGATGAGGACAGCAGGGATGAATGGTATGCTTTCCTAAAGGAGTTGAAGGACTTCGCAGTGGAACATCAACTGGGTTTTGACGTCAGGGATATCACCAAAAACAACCTAACAAAGCAGGATTACGAAAATCTTGCAGATACGAACAAAACGGTAAATACTGACGAGATGTCAGAAGAACTAGCAAGAATAACAAAATTAGCGGGCGTTGAGAAGGCACCAGTCGCGGAAGGCCTAACAGGTACTTCTAAGAGTTCTTTCGAGAACCTGGACAAGACCAAATTGATAATCAGGCACAAAGGCAAAGTAGATGAGACCGTGCCAGGCGCTAGATCAAGACAGATACAATCACTGTACATAGAGAACGAGGATGGTGAGAGATTTAAGTATCCACTGACACACCTAGCAGGCGCGAGAGCTATGCAGAGGCACGTGGCCAACGGTGGAAGACCACACGATGAGTTCGGACAACATATCATACAGACATCTGAGGACATAGCGAAACTAAACTCTTTCTCGAGATACGTCACAAACAAAGATCAACTGAACGACAACGCGGGTGACATAATTGAACAGACAAAAATGAAACTGGAAAATCTAAGAGGCTACATGAGGAACCTCTCAAAACAGAGTCACTATGAAACAGCATCGAAAGATTTCAAAACAAGTGAAGAGCAGATACTAGATGACGAGACCGTAAACAAACTGAGAGAGAAGTTCACTATGAAAAACCTAGACAACAGAGTCGAAGACGCACTACCAATCATCAACAAGATCATGAGTGAACTGGAGGCAACGCAACAGGAACCAATGAACGAATTAGAACCAGGTGATGAGCCTATCGACGCACCAATACAACCACCAGTGGACCACGGTGCGATAGTGCAGTCATTCCTGACAGATCCAGACAGCAAACTTGTACTAAGAAAAGACGACACAGCGGACAAGATGCTTTCAAGAACAAAATTCACGAACAAGAACACCATGTTGAGTTCGATACTGTCTGACATAGCAAGTAGATTGCTGACCAAGACGGGAGAGGAAGACAGGGTGGCCAACTTCGCAAGTAGAGTGGCGGACGAGATGGAACAGGAGAATTCATCAACATTCAAGCCAACACCAGACTACATCAAGAACAAGAAGATAGCGGTACAACTGGCCAAGAGATACATCGACGACTACAAGAAGATGCAGTCAGATCCGGCCTACAAGGACGAGATCAGGATGGAACCAGGCGCGTTCAATCCCAAGAAGGATCTTAAAGGCAAAGCAAAAGAAACTGAAGCGTTCGAAAGTTGGGTTGACAACATAGTGGAACAGAAACCATACGTGTCAATGTACAAAGGCGAAGACGGCAAGATGGTGTATGACGTGCTGGACAAGGAAGGCAAGTCTGCATTCAAGTCTTCAGAAGAGAAAGTGGCTACAGACTACCTACACAAAAATTTCGACAAACTTAAAGAGTATGCCACCGAACCCAAAGATCAAGAAATTGAAAAGAAAGACAAAGAGAACGCTACAAAACTTGATGTGACAAAAACAGACAAGATGATGAACACAACTGCTTACAAGAGAATGAAAGCCGGTGATGAAAGATATGCCGACAAGACAGAGAGCATGGGCGACAAGATAGCGGACATGGCACAGAACATGACCAGAGATGAATTCATGAGTCACGCTGACGAAATGGGATTGACCCCAGAGGAAGCCGCTGAACACTACGAGAAGATGCAGGGCGGCGCACACGCAGGCAAGTTCGAGGGCAATCAATTCGCACAGGCAGTACAGAAAGCCAAAGCGGCGGGCATGAAAGCGGGCGACAAGTTCAAAGTGGGTGACCAAGAGTACACACTGAAAGATGCCATTGAGATGGCAGGCTTACAACTCGAACAGTTCTTCTCCGAAGAAGACATGGCATACGATAACCAAATCGATCGTATTAAAAATCTAGCATTTTACCAATAAAAAAATCCACCACATATAAGATATTTTAAATACATTGTATGTTAGATGATATAAGATGGATTCACGTTGAACCTACAACACGTTGTAATGCTTGGTGTTCGTCTTGTAGCAGAAACAAAAACGGATACGGATTAACTGATTTTAAATTACAGGACCTTTCCGTAGAAAGACTTAATCAAGTAATAAAAAAACTTCCAAATTTAAAGACAGTACAATTTTGTGGGACTCTGGGTGACCCTTGTGCCAGCAAACTAATAGACGAACAACTACAAATAGTCAAAGAACACAATTTGGAAATTCAAATACACACTAACGGAAGTTTACGTTCCAAAGAATGGTGGCATAATCTTTCGGCGAAGTTTGGCAACAAACTACATGTATGGTTTGCAATTGATGGGCTTGAAGACACTCACAAAATTTATAGACAAGGAACTTACTGGAAAAAGATAATGGAAAATGCGAAAGCATTTATAGACAACGGAGGTTATGCTATATGGCAGTTTATTCCTTTTGCCCACAACGAACACCAAATCAAAGAATGTATGCAATTGGCAAACAAGATAGGATTTAAAAAATTTGAGTTTGTAAAGAACGCCAGGTATCCAAAAAATGCGTTTGATTACAAAACTGGTATACCTGTTGACATTAAACCATGGTCTAGACACAGCGATCAATGGGTCAGGAAAGGAAAAATTCTTGATAAAAAAACAACTGCAATAAAAAAAACAAAAGTGCAAACTAGAGATTGTATGTATTTGGCTTTATCAAGTCTGTTTTTGAATGCATCTGGAGTCATCACACCGTGTTGTTACTTTAGGGAAAAACCTTTAGTGGAAGGTGAGATTGAAAAATCAATAAAAACTCAAAAATTCTTTGGTACATGCTTAGATAACTGTGGATCATAATCAAAGCGATATTACCAATAATAGTAGTAGACATTAGATAAATATAGTTGTATATTACGTACTATATGTCTAATATACATTTAGGCAACAACAAACATAGGCACAATAAAGGAGGCTTACATTATGGCATCAT
>Ga0222719_10001048_pt1 | contig 27516 bp, 27 predicted proteins | sample C33_34DmetaG_FD_165039 | JGI IMG/M metagenome (GOLD analysis project Ga0222719, IMG submission 165039) | Estuarine water microbial communities from San Francisco Bay, California, United States - C33_34D | ecosystem: Environmental > Aquatic > Marine > Unclassified | place: USA: California...
TGCTGGTGCAGCTTTCTTTGCTGGTGCAGCTTTCTTCGCTGGTGCAGCCTTCTTCGCTGGTGCAGCCTTCTTAGAGGCCGACGCCTTCTTTACAGAAGCAGCCTTCTTCTTCGCTGATGATGCCATGAGCTTCTCCCTTACAGCAGCCCCAGAAGTTATCTGTTTATGAGGGCCGAACGGTGGCAACAACGAGAATTACTTCATCCCCATCGGCAACCACCACCGATGATTCAACTGCGAGCGTCTCATTCTCAACCATTTCACGATGAGCGATAAACGCCTCAGCAACAACTTCAGAGGTCGCCAATGACAGCGAAATTCGATCGCTCACATCGAGATCTGCCTCACGACGAGCCGTCTGAATACGACGAATGAGATCGCGTGCAACGCCCTCTTGTTCCAATTCAGGCGTCACCACTGTGTCGAGCACAACGATTCCACCACGACCCGGAAGAGTCGCAGCCGCTCCATCTGAGTCAGACACGAGACGGAACTCGTACTCACCCTCGACAAGCTCGACCCCACCAACGGTTACCACGCCTCCATCAGACGACCAGTCACCTGATTTATGGGCAACAATGACCTTCTGGGTGTCACCCCCGAGACGCGGACCAAGAGCCTTCGGTAGCAACACCAACTCTTCGGTTCCATGATCAGCCACGCGGTCGGTCAGATGAACCAACTTCACATTTACCTCGTCGCGCAAGATCTCAATATGTGGCTGCACGAGTTCAACATCGGCGGTAGCGAGGGTCGCAGATGCAAGAGGGAGTCGGACGCGCAACCCCTCTGTCTTACGCAAGGACAACAGCGTCGAACACGCATCTCGCACCCGGCGCATTCCAGTAGCCAAAGACTCGTCTCTCGGAAGATCGACCGACGACGGCCAATCCTGATGATGCACGCTTCGATCATTCGTAAGGCCGGTATGAATCTGTTCAGTCACCATTGGGAGTAGCGGCGCCGCTACCCGACAAAGAAGCACGAGCGCCGTATGGAGGGTGTCAATTGCATCCTGGTCGCCTTCCCAAAATCGATCACGACTGCGACGGATGTACCAATTCGTCAACGTGTCAAGGAATCGTTGCACCTGATCACACGCGCCAAACAGGTCATAGCCATCCATTGAGATCGTGACCGCATCAATGAGTTCAGCGAGTTCGCCAAGCACATAACGATCGAGCACATCGGTTTGGTTGGTTCGGATTGATCCAGTGGTGTCGGCAGCGCCGGCGTACAGAGTGAGGAAGTAGTACGCGTTCCACAATGGCAACACAACCTGACGGACGGTGTCGCGCATCCCGGTTTCGGTGACAGAGAAATCAGAGCCTCGCAGAATCGGTGACGACAGCAGGTACCAGCGCATTGCGTCAGATCCGTAGACCTCAAACATCTGATTTGGGTCCGGATAATTGCGCAAAGACTTTGACATCTTTGCGCCGTCATCACCAAGCACGATGCCGTGGCTCACACAGTTTGAGAATGCTGGGCGATCAAACAGTGCCGTCGCAAGGACGTGCATTGTGTAGAACCAGCCACGAGTCTGCCCGAGATACTCAACAATGAAGTCCCCAGGGTAATGATGCTCAAACCATTCGGCATTCTCAAACGGATAGTGCACCTGAGCAAACGGCATTGACCCAGACTCGAACCAGCAGTCAAGTACTTCTGGCACCCTACGCATCATCGACGACCCTGATGGATCGTCGGGATTTGGGCGCACAAGTTCGTCGATCACCGGACGATGCAAGTCACTGACGGCAACGCCAAAATCTGCTTCAAGTTCACCCACTGAGCCGTAGACATCAATTCGAGGAAATTCCGGGTTGTCACTTACCCACACCGGAATCGGCGAGCCCCAGAACCTGTTCCTACTAATCGACCAATCTCGAGCATTCTCGAGCCACTTTCCGAAACTTCCGTCTTTGATATGAGAAGGAACCCAGTTGATCTCTTGGTTGAGTTCCACCATTCGGTCTTTCACATCGGTCACTTTCACGAACCAGGAAGAGATTGCTCGGTATACCAGTGGTTCTGCGCAGCGCCAGCAGTGCGGGTAGGAGTGCATGTACGAGTCGTGGCGAACAAGTCGTCCGGAATCTTTCAAGGAACGAATGATCAGCGGATTTGCATCAAAGACATGCTGACCAACCCAGTCAGAAACTTCGGCTGTGTACCGGCCATGCTCATCCATCGGACAGACCGTTTCGATACCTGCCGCGTTACATGCATTTTGATCCTCCTCACCAAACCCCGGGGCCATGTGAACGATGCCAGTACCGTCTTCGGTCGAGACAAAGTCTGCGGACAACACCTGGAATGCGTTTTCGGCATCAGAGAAGTAGTCGAACAACGGCGAATACCGACGCCCAGCAAGTTCAGATCCCTTCAGAGCACCGACCCGAACTGCCTCACCGAACTGGGCTTCGTACGCACCCACACGAGACTCCGCAATGATCCAACGTTCCCCATCCGCCTCAAGGACTGCGTAATCAATATCTGGCCCAACTGCAAGTGCGAGGTTGGAAGGCAAGGTCCACGGGGTTGTCGTCCATGCAAGGATCCGCTCCCCTGTCTCGAGTTGGAACCAGACTGTGACAGCAGGGTCTTGACGATCTCGGTATACGTCGTCCATGCGAGTCTCGGTATTCGAAAGCGGCGTCTCACATCGCCAGCAGTACGCAAGCACACGGAATCCCTCGTAGATAAGACCCTTGTCCCACAGACTCTTGAACGCCCACATGACGCTCTCCATATAGTCACGATCAAGGGTCTTGTAGTCATTATCAAAATCAACCCACCGCGCCTGGCGCGTGACATAGTCGCGCCATTCCTCGGTGTACTGCAACACGCTTGCACGGCAGGCGTCATTGAACTTGTCAACACCAAACGCGCTGATTTCTGGGTGGCCAGAAATGCCAAGTTCTTTCTCAGCTTGAACTTCTGCAGGTAGGCCATGACAGTCCCAGCCAAAACGACGCTCGACACGCCGACCGCGCATTGTCTGATAGCGAGGAATTGCGTCCTTCACATATCCGGTGAGGAGGTGGCCGTAGTGAGGAAGTCCGTTCGCAAATGGAGGTCCGTCATAGAACACAAATTCGTTCGATCCATCGGTGCCGGCATCACGCATGTCGATTGACCCCTGGAAGGAGTTTTCGACTTCCCACCGGGCAAGCACCTCACCCTCTAAAGCCGGGAGATTCGGTTGCGAGGAAACAGGGGGATACATGCAGACATCCTGTGAGAGCGAAATGAACGAGTTCAGGCTACCGAGCGACCTGCCGCTCCGTACGAGGAATTGTCAGGAGTCTGAGCGGGCTCCACCAGTGGGCTTCAGTAAGTACACACCGTTTGCAACCTTTTCCATCGAACCATCGAGGGCGTAACACAAACCACTGGCGAAGTCGATGAGACGACGGGCGACATCGCGCTCGCACGCATCAAGGTTCATGATGACGGGCTGTCCATGCTTCAACGTATCTGCTACTTCTTGGGCCTGATCAAAACGCGCAGGTCGAATGGCTTGCGGTTCGCTCGACCCTGCTCGAGCGACCTTTTGAGATCGCACCACGACCCCTGAGTCATCGCTTGACGCTTGGCGACGTGAGGGAGAGGCATCAAAGTCTCTACTAGGAAACACCGGACGGCTACTACTGGTGTTGTCTGGCTGCTCAACAACAGCGTCGTCGTCATGAACACCGGGGCGCAACGCAGCGTCGCCACGGCGCTGTCGCGGCTCATACTCTTCTTCAAACTCATCGTCGTAATAGGCCTCATCCGGACCTAAACCCAGATAGTCCATCGTGCGCTTCCACAGAGACATTGGCGTTTCCTCCTCGACCCGACAGGCTAACCCACCGCAACGCTGCGGACGTGGAGGGTTGTACTAGTTTCTGCTTCCCAGAATTGCGCTTCCGATACGCACCATCGTTGACCCTTCTTCAACAGCAAGTTGAAGGTCACCAGACATCCCGAAGTTTCGCACCCTCAGTTTATGCAACATGGCCAGTTCACGAACTCGCCGAAATGCCTCACGGGTCTGCTGCTGAGCGCCAGAAGTCGGGCCAACCGTCATAAGACCTTCAACATCAAGACCCAGATCACGCGAACGCTGAATGAGCTGCGGAACTGCTTCAGGAATGCAACCCCCCTTAGAAGGCTCACCGGTGGCGTTTACCTGAAGATGGATCCGAGCTCCTGCCATTCGTTTGGCAATCTCATCGATGAGCGAAGCCCGATCAACGCTGGCCACACAGTCGACAAGGCCCGCAATCATGCGCACCTTATTCGTCTGGAGCTGTCCGATGAATTGCACTTCCACACCGGCAGACCTGACGTCATCAATCGCGCCCGCCTTGTCACGAACTTCCTGGGCATAATTCTCGCCAATCATGCAAGCTCCGGCCTCGGCGACCGCTCGAACTACCTCAGCAGGGTGCGTCTTCGTCACAACGACAAGATCAACAGGATCTTGTGTCCACATCTCAACTTGCCGCTCAACCGCGGTAATTCGCTCACGGATCACCGCAACCGACAAGTCCATTAGGCGAGCGACAACCTAGCTATTTCAAAAAGGATGGAACATCGAATCCGTCGTCTTCCTCATCGTCTGCATCATCATCTGCAAACAACTCTGAAAGCCTTGACGTGCCAGATGCGGAGGTGTTGTCGATTCCGCCGACAGAATCGACGCGGTCGAATCCTGCTGCGACAACAGTGATCTTCACCTCATCGCCCATCTCATCGTCGATCACGGTTCCGAAGATGAGATTGACATCTGGGTGCGCCACCGAATGAATGATTTCTGCCGCAGCATTCATCTCGAACAGACCCATGCTGGACGGGCCGGTGATATTCAACAGCACACCGCGGGCGCCATCGATGGCTGATTCGAGCAGCGGGCTGGAAATCGCGGCTTTTGCCGCTGCAACTGCACGGTCGTCACCGCCGGCCTGGCCAATTCCCATGAGGGCAGATCCAGCATTAGAAAGCACCATACGGACATCTGCAAAGTCGGTGTTAATGAGACCAGGGATGGTCAGCAAGTTGGTGATACCGGCAACGCCGTCAAGGAGGACGTCATCGGCCATTTTGAAGGCGCTCAATACGCTTGTTTTCTCGTTTGCAACCGAAAGCAACCTGTCGTTAGGGATCACGATCAGCGTGTCTACTTTTTCCTTCAAGCGCTGGATGCCCGTTTCGGCTTGGACGGCTCTACGTCGTCCCTCAAAGGCGAAGGGGCGGGTAACAACTCCAATAGTGAGCGCACCAACGCCGCGAGCGATCTCGGCGATCACTGGAGCTGCGCCAGTTCCAGTACCTCCACCCTCACCTGCAGTGATGAACACCATGTCGGCGCCTTTCACCAGTTCGGAAATCTCGGACTCATGCGCCTCGGCGGCACCACGGCCGACATCGGGGTCACTTCCTGCGCCCAATCCCCGCGTCAACTCACGTCCGATGTCGAGTTTGACGTCAGCATCACTCATGAGCAACGCCTGCGCATCGGTGTTCACTGCGATGAATTCGACACCACGTAGACCAGCGTCGATCATTCGGTTCACCGCGTTGACGCCACCGCCGCCAACACCAATCACCTTGATCACTGCGAGATAGTTCTGCGGTGAGCCAGCCATTACACGTTCCTCCCTGAGCAACTCCAATTACCTACATGTTGTAGCACAGCAACACTGAGCCGTAAGCAGGTGATTCGAGGAGCACTGTTCTTCATCAGATGTTTTGTCAAATCGAATTCGCCTAAATTTCTGTTCTGCGATTTGACGACACGGCGATGCTACCGCAGTGTCACCTCATCGTTCACCAATCACTCCCCGAGGATGACCTCATCGGTCGAGACATCAACCACTGTTCCGGCGCGAATCTCCCCTGCCGACAGCACGGTCTCCAAGCGAACAAGCTTCGGGAAGAGCTCCCTTGCCGCTCCGAACTTGATGACCGTACTGTCATCGAGAGTTACTCGGAGATCGGTGCCAGCAGCATCAACCTCGATCAGACTTACCCGGTCACGAATCCCGGCGGTGAGCACTGCCCCGAGCGCCGCAGCACCTGTTGGGCCCGCAGGAGCGAACTCAGCGACCCCAAGATTTGGGGAATCGGCGGACACGAGCAACAGGTACTCAAACGGCCAACCGTCGATCACGTCGAGCACTCTCCCGTCAGCATCAAGCACTCTAAAAAGCCCATCTGGTCCTGGGAACGACAGCACTGGTTCGCGTTCACGAATGTCAATCACTAAGCCAAACGGCCAATCCGTTCGAACTGCCGATTCAGACACCCACGCAATTTGATTGATTTTTTCTTCAACTGCATCGGTATCAACGAGCACGACAGGAGTTCCAAGAACCTCTTCAATGATTGCGTTAAGTTGACTCGGATTTGTATACACGTTCCCTGTGACCCGGACATCAGTTGACCGAACGCCAAACCACGAAGATCCGAGTACAGCAAGTGCTGCGATAACAATGATCAGACCCGCTGATACCCCGAGCAGGCGAACGAGACGGCGGCGGCCGAGCGCTCGTCGCACAGCAGCGCGTCGAGCACGAACACGACCATCCATTGACCGGCGGGGGCCAGACGCTGACGCCGAGCGCCCACCTTCACCTTCGTCAATGATGAGTACTTTTCGACGTGATCCTGGAGTTGCTCCCAGGTCACCATCGACGTACACCGAATCATGGCCGCCATCATCAGGAATGGAGATCCTGCGCCGAAGACCTGGGTCGATTGACCGACCCGGACGCTGCTTATCGGAATCCATCAACGTTGACGCTAGCGAGCACGCACCACACGAAGGTGTCACCTTCGAAGTTCGCTTCCAAACTCCTCAATTGAAGCCAAACAGTTGAACCTCTGAACGTAAAACGAATCCTGTTGCTTCGCTCACACGGTCGCGAACGACCGCCATCACAGCGACGACATCGTCAGCTAAGCCGCCACTATCAGCCTGAATAAAATTGGCATGTTTCGCCGATACCTCTGCAGTACCTATCCGAAAGCCGCGCAGACCCAATTCGTCGATGAGTTCCCCGGCGCTCACCTCGCCAGGAACAGGGTTCACAAACACCGACCCACAGTTCTGCCCGCCAGGTTGGTGCTGGCGCCGCCATTTCACAATCTCTTCCACTCGCCGAGATACGTCATCGACCTCACCAACAGTGCCGCGCAGGCGCGCCGACACGACAACATGATGACCGCCGAGAGCAGATGATCTAAAAGCGAGATCCAACTCCTCGCAACCGCGTCTACCGGATGTTGCCAGTTGCAGGTCAACCACCTCCACATCTATCAGGCTGTCCGCCATATCCGCCCCATGACCACCTGCGTTCATGCGTACTGCCCCGCCGATTGATCCGGGAACACCAACCATCCACTCAAGCCCTGCAATTCCCAGCGAAGCCATCCGACGCGAGAGAACCGGGAGGGCCACCGACCCACCCACTCCCACGACAAGTGGCTCACCAATGTGCCCATCAGCGGGTTCAGCGTGAATCCATTCAGCAAAAGCACCAAGCCTTACGACAACTCCGTGCCACCCGCCATCTGACACCAATGTGTTCGATCCCCTGCCGATCACCGCCACCGGGGCACCGCACTCTCTGGCAGCATCGCCAACCAACATCAAGTCATCGACAGAATTGACCTCAACCCCGGCCGCAGCAGTTCCACCAATTCGATACGTCGTCAATCGACCAAACGGAGCGTCCCTCGCAATTGCAAGCGCGAGTTGAGGTGATCGTTCATCTACACCAGCGATGAACTCGTCGACATTCCAACCCTCATGCCTCACTGCACAACGCTCTCTCCACGAACCCCTCGTGCCATCAGTATCTCGTCAGGAAGAGTTGCGATATCCCCGCAACCCATTGAGAGACACAAATCGCCTGGCCGAAGTTCAGAAGCAAGGAACGTTATGAGCGCATCGCGCTTTGGCATCCACACAACACGGCTGTGGGGCCGAGCCTCAAGCACCGAGTTCACCACAAGTTTTCCTGTGACACCTGGAATCGGCTGAGTCCCCGACGAATAAATATCGGTGATGACAACAACATCTGCGTCCCGAAAACTCATTGCATACTGATCTGAGATTTCCGACATTCGATTGAAACGATTTGGTTGAAAGACGGCAACAACCCGAGACCAATCAGCGACAGATTCACGGGTCGATGCAAGCACAGCTTCGATCTCGGCCGGCAGATGAGCATAATCGTCAACCAGCGTTGCCCCATCGACAATTCCACGAACATCGAAACGTCGGGCAACACCTCCGAAGGTTCCCAATGACTCGGCGGCAACTGCGGGATCAACTCCGAGTTCAACCGCAAATGCAAGAGCTCCGGTTGCATTCAACACGTTATGCAAACCCCGAAGCGGAAGCTCGACACGGGCAATCACCTCACCACGCCGTTCAACTGCGAAAGTGTTACCAGAGCGCTGAGGTTGGATATCAACCACTCGGTAATCAGCTTTTTCGGCAACGCCAAAGGTCACCACGGCCCGAGTGGCAGCAAGGCGTCCGGCCACATCGCAGTCGATACCAACCACCACCGGACCGTCCGCTGCGTCGACGTACCTCTCGAAGCCCTCGACAATCGCATCAAAGGTTCCGTAGTTATCTAGATGATCGACATCGATGTTTGTCAGCACGGTTCCAGCGAGTGGCAACCGAAGATGAGTTCCATCGCTCTCGTCGGCTTCAACGACAAAGGAACCAGAATCAGACCATCGAGCTCCCGTACCGACGTCGGCGACGTCCCCGCCGATGACAAACCCGGGTTCTCGACCAGCTGCGGAGAGAATCAACATCAGCATTGAAGATGTCGTCGTCTTTCCGTGCGTACCGGCAACCCCATAGGCATTGGTTTGCCGGCACAGCGCACCGAGCACCTCTGACCGATGAACTGTCGGAATGCCTCTCTTGCGAGCCTCGTCAAGTTCGTTGATATCTGAGGGAATCGCCGTCGAATACGTCACCACGTCAGCATCGTGCACATGTTGCCGGTTATGACCGATATGAACCTCGACACCGCTTGCGCGAAGTCGATCAAGAATCTGACGCTCACGAATGTCACTACCCGACACAATGTGACCCATCTCAGCGAGAGCAATCGCTATGGCACTCATTCCTGGCCCTCCAACGCCCACAAGATGAACTCGCCGGCGCTCATCCAATTCCCACACCACTCGCTCGCGTGGAAACACCTCTCCCAGAGGGTTAGGGCTGCTCAACGTTGACACGCTCTCAGGCTACGACGCTCAGGTGCCTCGAAGCCGGCATCACTTCGTGTCGTGCAGCGCCAAGGAGTCGAGAACAAGTTTCGATATCAATCCGCCGTGGTGAATGGTTCCGATTTCACGCGCCCGTGCGCTAAGGGCATCTCGTCGCTCGACATCATCGAGCAGAGTTGTCATCGCCTCAACAACTTCATCCGAATCGTTGTCACCAACAAGTACCGCTCCGAACGAGTCAGATAACCACCGTACGTTTGCGACTTGGTGATCATCGGAGGCACCGGACCACGGAACCAAGATCGCTGGGGTTCCAGTTGCCGCAACCTCGTGCACCGTGCTCGCACCACCTCGTCCAACGAAGAGATCTGCGGCGGCATACAGGTCTTCGACCGTGCGAACGAATTCGCTTCTGCGATACCAGATCGACGTATCCCCATTGCGCTCGCTCGGCCCAGTCACGCGTTGTTTCCCTGAAATGTGAATAACTGCCAGATCGTTTCGAGCAGAGTTGCTTTCGAGAAAACTTGCAACCGCGTCGTTGAGTACGCCGGAGCCCAAGGATCCTCCCATCACCACAACAAGATCTCGACCGTCCGGGACCCCTAAACGATGGCGTGCTGCATGGGCGTCCTTTCGGCGATCAACCTGAAGAATCGAGCGACGTAATGGTGCGCCAACAACAACCGCATTGCGCAGCCGAGAACCTTCAAAGGCGACTGCCGAGGATGACGCCCAACGCGCTGCAAGTCGACTTGCCCGACCCGGAATACGGTCGTAACTGATCACAACGATCGGCCGTCGCAGAACGATCGCTGCAAGCACCGGAGGAAGGCTCGCGTAGCCGCCAACCGACACCACCGCTCCGACCTTCCACCGACGAAAGAGCACTATCGATCGAAATGTCGCAGCGATCTGCCGAGCAAGAAACGTCGGTGTCTGGAACGAAAACTTTCGGCGGATTCCACTGACCGCAAAAAACGTTCCAGAGAAACCGCTTTCTGGAACCAGCTCAGTTTCAATACCGCGCTGTGCCCCAACATATTTCAGCTGCGCCGGATCAACCCCAGCATCAACAAGGCCCTGCATCACCGCAATCGCAGGAAACACATGCCCAGCCGTGCCCCCTCCAGCAATAACAATGCTTGAGGTGATTGGCTGGGATTGCGTCACGTCTTGGACTTTACGGGCTGGCGGGAGATATTGAGGAGCAGCCCAACACCTACCAGGCATGACATCAGCGACGTTCCTCCATGCGAGAAAAACGGAAGCGTCAACCCGGTAACCGGCAGCACTCCAGCAACTCCGCCCACATTGATAATCGCCTGAATCGCGATCCAGGAGGTCACCCCGGCTGCAACGAGCATTCCAAAACGGTCAGGGGCTCGCAAAGCCGTCTGCATACCAAGGATGGTAAGCAGGGTGAAGCCACCAAGAACTGTGACCACTCCAATCAATCCAAGTTCATCGGCGATGATTGCGAAAATGAAGTCGCTATGCGCAAGCGGTAGGTAGCCGAGTTTCGATCGACTTCCGCCAATACCTGAGCCAGTCAGACCACCATTTGCGATACTCAGCATTCCCTGCCACACCTGATAGGCGTAATGCTCCTTGTTTCCTTCAATGTCAAAGAATGCGGTGATTCGCCCAAACCGGCGAGGAGAAGCAAACACCATGATTGCCCCAAGAAATGCCCCGACACTCACCACGCTTCCGATGTGCATCCATGGAATTCCAGCAATGAACGACATCGCCACCACGATGAGCACGAGTACGACCGCAGAGCCAAAGTCGCCCTGAATCAGGCTGAAGATAAACGCGAGGCTCGTGACCGCCCCGATCGGGATAATTGTTCGGCGCCAGTCGTTCAAGACGTCTTTACGGCGGGTGAGAATGTCGGCAACACCAAGAATGACCGACAACTTGAAAATCTCGGAGGGCTGGAAGGTCATACCACCGACTGACACCCACGAATTTGCATCATTCACCGTGTGGCTCCACCCCGGAACAAGCGGAAGCGCCATCATCCCAAGTCCGACAGCCCAAATCAACGTAATAAGACGGCGAAACAACTGATAGCGAACCCGTATGACGACAGACATCAAAGCTAAACCAGCGCCCGCGAACACCGACTGCCTGATGACCATCGAGTAGGGCGAACCATCGCCGGCTGCTCGCAACGGGCCAGATGCAGACAGCAGCATCACAAGCCCAAGAAGCACCATGATTGCAACCACAGCGATGATCGCGAAATAGGTTCTCGAGGCTTCTACGGCGCGGTCACGCTGCAGTGCCTCGCGAAGAGACAGTCGATCGTGGCGCTCATGACGTTTACCACCAGCACCGCTCTCTCGCTTGCGCTTCGAGGCGGCGAGGGCTTGCCTACGACGGTCATCGATGTTGCCACCATGTTTGATTGCAAGTGTCACTGTGTCCCTCCCAAAATTTCGGAAACCTCTTGTTGCATGCGTTCTTTCACGAGACGGATGAAATGATCCCCGCGAGCCGGGTAGCCCCCTGAGGGATACCAATCGAAGCTCGCGCAACCCGGGGATAAAACGACCTCGCCACGCCTTGCTGCCAACCGAGCAGCGAGGTCGACGGCGGTCTCCATCGAACCTGCCGCCACCACTTCCACAGTGTCACCAAACACTTCAGAAATTTCGGCTGCAGCCTCTCCGATTGCGACTACAGCACGAAGCGACGAGCCAACCTCAGCCATTGGCGCCAAGTCAAGGTCTTTGTTCCGCCCGCCAGCGATGAGAACAGCTGTGGGAAACGCCCGAATAGCTGCCGAGGCCGCATGCGGGGTGGTCGCCTTCGAATCGTTGAACCAACGAACGCCATCGACTTCTCCCACAAACTGGAGTCGGTGAGGAGGTGCTTCAAATGCACGGAGAGCCGATGCAACGGCCTCGACATCAACAAGACCGCTCTCCAACACAAGCGCTGCAGCAGCTAGCGCATTCGTCATATCGTGCGGAAGCGATCGAGTCATTTCGGATGCAGCGATAATCGGCCCGCTCGGAGCCATTAGCACCCCATTGTCAACGCAGTAATCCCCGTCGAAGCCGAATGTAACTTGGCGGCCCGTAGAACGTCGAAGATGCGAGAGCACGATTGCGTCGTGAGAACTTCCGATCGAGGTATCAGTTTCAACCTGCTGCGAAAATATTTTCGCCTTTGCCGACTCATAAGAGGCCATGTCTCGGTGCCAGTTGAGGTGATCTGGAGCCAGGTTGAGCCAGACTGCAGCATCTGCACGGAAGACGTCTGTCCATGCCAAGCGAAAGCTCGTGCATTCAACGACATACACATCGAGAGCAAGTTCGAGCGCATCGATCAGTGGCGTATCCGTGTTGCCGACCGCAAGAGACCGAACTCCACCCGCCGCCAACATGGCGACAGCAAGTTCGCAGGTGGTCGTTTTCCCGTCCGTTCCCGTGACCGCAAGTATCGGACGAGGCCCACCGTCGCGTTGCTGTTCAGCGGCGTAGGCAATTTCAATTTCACTAGCGATAGTGACTCCTGCTCGTTGAGCGGATTCGATGAGTTGATGATGCTCAGGAACCCCAGGAGCCGGAGTGATGAGGTCGAATTCACTAACAAATGAGTCGAGTGAATCGCCATTTGGTAGCGCCCCAAGAGAAAAACCATGAACGCTCGCCCGCTGTTCCTTGATCCGGTCAATGACGTCATCGGTAATAACGACCTCATGCCCATGGCGACGCAGAGCCCTTGCAGTTGATTCGCCGGCAATGCCGAAGCCATGCACAAGGGACCGCATCTCAGCCACCGACCACCGCAGTGAAGTCACCAATAAAGATGGCGAGAGCAAGGGCAACGAACACAGCAGACAAGAGCCAGAAGCGAATGATGACCGTCGTCTCGGGCCAACCACTGAGCTCAAAATGATGGTGAATCGGCGACATTTTGAATAGTCGACGCTTACGACCTGACAGCTTGAACACACCCATCTGAATGGCGACCGAACCCGCTTCAACCACGTTGATTCCACAAATCAAAATGAGAAGAAGATGAGTGTTCATCGTTAACGCCAGCGATGCGAGCGCTGCGCCAATCGCAAGCGCACCGACATCACCCATGAATATTCGAGCGGGGGCTGCGTTCCACCAGAGAAAACCCAGGCACGCCCCTGCGAACGATGCAGCCAACACCCCCATATCCAATGGATTCACGACGCTGTAAATCTCTGGGTTTCGGAATGTCCAATACGAGATAATCATGAAGGCTCCGAACCCCATCAGGGCTGAGCCACCCGCAAGACCGTCGAGCCCATCGGTGACATTCACCGCGTTAGTTGTTGCCCAGATAATGAGACCCGCCCAAAGGACCCACACCACCTGGGGTACGTCGAAGCCAAGATCTCCAGCTCGGGTAATCGAGATCGATTCTTCAATACCTGTCGCTGCAACAAGCCACCAAGCGATACCAAAACTCATCAGCATCGTGATGTAGTTCTTTTGCTTCCAGAAAATCCCGCGGTTGTGGCGCTTCCGAACCTTGATCCAGTCATCGAGAAAGCCCATAAACGACATTCCAAGGATTCCGACCCAGACAATCATTGCCTGGTCAGAGAAGGCGATATCTCGCGTGTGTGCAATCAGCCACCCGACGAGCGCGGAAACAACAATGGCAATGCCACCCATTGTCGGAGTTCCCTGCTTACCCATGTGATGCTCTGGACCATGATCCTCTTTGCCGAGAATCGGTTGCCCCTGCCCACGCGAAGAAAACCAGCGAATAAGAAATCGTGTTCCGAGCAACGAGCACAATGCAGCCGTCGCTCCGGCAAGCATGATCGCAATCATCGTTTGGCCTCCATCGCTGCACGAACGTGTTCGACATCATCAAAATCCGTCTTGCAGGATCCAATTTCTTGATAGCGCTCATGACCCTTGCCGGCGATGATGATCAGGTCGCCATCTTCTGCAGCGAGCACTGCTCGAGAGATCGCCTCGGAGCGGTCGACCTCGCTACTCCACCTTGCTGTTGTGGTTTCGCTAAAACCAGCGCACACCTCTGCAATGATTTCACTGGGATCTTCGTGACGAGGATTATCAGAGGTCACCACAACAACATCAGCATGAACTCCGGCTATTGCTGCCATTTCAGGACGCTTACGGCGATCCCGTCCACCCCCACAGCCGAAGACAACAATCAGACGTCGCCCTGCCGCTAACTCGCGACACGTACGCAGCAACGCCTCTAGTGCCTCGGGCGTATGTGCAAAGTCGACAATGACGTCGTAGCCCTCTCCAGAAATTCGTTGCATACGTCCTGGCACCTGCTCAACCGATGCCAACCCACGAGCGATGGTTTCATCATCAATTCCAAATGCCCGAGCCCACGAAATGACAGCAAGCGCGTTCTCAACGTTGGCTCGGCCCGGAAGAGCGAGACTGAACGCCGCTCCATCGACAACGAAGGTCGAACCCTCCAACGAAAGATTGAGTAACTCCACCTGCGCCAACGAAAATCGAGACACCTCTTGATCGTCTGCCGCAAGATCGCCAAGTAGTCGTCCGTAGACATCGTCAGCGTTCACCACCATCTGCTTCACCCCATAGGAGGTGAACAGCAACGACTTTGCCCGGAAATATTCCTCCTGGGTGCCATGTATGTCAAGGTGATCATGACCAAGATTTGTGAAGATCCCTGCTGCAAACGACGTGCCGCGAACGCGTTGTTGCACCAGTGAGTGCGACGAAACTTCCATTGCGACGACGGACACGCCATCATCAGCAAGCTCTCGCAACTTCCTCTGCAAACGAGGAGCTTCCGGGGTGGTCATGTCACCTTCAAGGGTTCCAATCACCGCCGAGGCACGGCCCGACTCCGAAACGACGGCCGCAAGCAATTGAGCCACGGTGGTTTTGCCGTTGGTGCCGGTAATTCCGATGACATCGATCTCAGTCGACGGTCGGCCTGAGATGATCGCCGCAATCTCTCCAAGCACCGATCGAACATCCTCGACAACCAATTGCGGAACGGCAACATCGAGTTTGCGATCGACAAGCAGTGCGACTGCTCCGCTGTTTAGAGCATCTTTGGCAAACGCGTGACCGTCGAAGTGCTCACCGGAGATGCACGCAAACAAGGCGCCATCCTCAACCCGGCGCGAGTCCATCACCACAGAGCTCACCTGAACTGAGGCACCTTCAGGAATGAGCCGTACGTCAGTCAGCATCTTTGAGGAAAGTTCGCGAGCAATGGCTCCGTCCAACATGAGCGTTTTACGGTGCCCCATCACAATCTCACTCTGCGCAGGCCGAGCCGTTAGATGGTGGCTGGATTCCCAACTCATGAGCAATAGTTGGGACGAGCCGCGCGAAGACTGGTGCTGCCGCGGTTCCACCGAAGCGATTAATGGTTCCTGCCGGTGGTTCGTCAATGCTGATCAACACAGTGATCTGCGGGTCTTCAGCAGGAAAGAACCCGACGAAGCTTGCGTAGTACGAGCGAACACCAAATTCGTCCTCGTACCCGCCATCTGGCTGAGCCTTCAGGCCGGTTCCCGTCTTTCCCGCAACATTAAACGAGGACACCTGAGCACGTGTTGCGGTACCTGAACACACCACATCAGTCATCAAGGACTGCATCACCAGCGCAGTGTTCGTCGACACCACTTCATGAGTTGCTGATGGAGCTGTCGGAACAATTTCTCCATCGTCGCCTACGAATCCGCGAACCAGTTTCGGGGCCACGTATAGACCATCATTTGCGATTGCGTTGACGGCTGAAATCAACTGAATTGGTGTGCTTGCAAGGCCCTGGCCATACGACACCGTGTACTTCTCTGAGCCGTATAACTCGTTCCACTCTTTGAAGATGCCCGCCGATTCTCCCGGAAAGTCAAGAGCCGTTGACTCTCCAAGCCCAAACTTCCTCATGAAGTCCCAATGGCGACGCAGCTGCACCTCCTCTTGAACCATGATCGTGCCGATATTCGACGACTCGACCAGAATCTGGCGAACCGTCATGTCCTCATCGGGATGCTCATGGGAGTCGCGAAGAAGGTCATCACCGTACTGGGCTCGCCAAGGAACCCCCTCAAACACCGTGTCTGGTCCGACCACACCTGTTTCAAGTCCAGCAGCAATCGTGATGACCTTGGCCACCGACCCAGGTTCATATGAATCGACCGCTGCGTGGTTGCCTGAAGTGATCAGCACCTCGTTCGTATCGACATCTCGTTTCACCGACGCCATCGCATACAACTCGCCAGAATCAGCGTCCATCACGATGCAGGTGCCTGCCTTCGATCCTGTGTTCCCAACTCGCTCAAGCAACGCCTGCTCGCAAGTGAACTGAATCGACCGGTCAATTGTGAGAATGAGATCGTCACCGGGCACTGCCCCATCAATCGCATCTTCAGTACCTGCAATCGACCGTCCACCGGGGGCAACCTGACGGGTCACGCTTCCGTTCTGGCCGGACAAAATGTCGTCGTACTGCTTTTCAAGACCAGCCGTTCCTACACCGTCGATGTCGGTTTGACCAATGACAGAACGCCCGGTGTCACCACCGGGGAGCAACCGCGTCGGCTCAGAGTCAACATTGACCCCAGATAATTTCAATGCAGCGATCTGATTCCCCAAGTCAGCATCAACCTGCCGGCGAACGTATACAAACCCCTTGTCTTTGAGAACCATCTCGTCGTACAACCGCTGCTGCTCGTCAACATCTAAGCTCAGCATCGTCGCGAGCATGGTGAGGGTGGCTTCCTCATTATCGATGAGTTTGGGATTGATACTGATCGTTGCTGCCGGAATCGAAACTGCGAGTTCCTCCCCGTTGCGATCAAAGATCGTTCCGCGATCAGCAATAACAGTCGTCGTACGTGTCCACTGATTCGTGGCCTCGGCACGCATCGAGTCACCGCCAGCTGTCTGCAACCCAACGACTTTTGCCGTCACAACGATCAGCATGACCAAGACGAATGCGACAACGATCTGAATTCGACGACGCTGATTACCAATCTTGAAGCGACCCGTTGTCGGCTTCGCTGAAATCACTCGCAGTTTGCGTTGTGGAGACGTTGAACGAGATGCAGTTGACTGCGCTGTTGTTGGCACACGAGATCGTGACTGTGACCGAGAAGCCGAACTTCGACCTTTTGCTCGCGCTGTTCGAGCTTGGCTGGGTGTTGAACGGGTCCGCTGTTGAATTGATGGAGCAGAGCGTCGTGCCGAGCGTTGTGGAATCTCACGACGGCTCATTAGTCCAGCCCATTCATAATCTTGACCATCCGAAATTGGTCCAGAGGGCCTAAGTAATCAGGAACGTCAGAAACACTGTCTCCACCGCTAGTTGCAGCCATCGCCATTGCGAGCACGAGGGGGTCAACCGAGAGAAAACTGCTGTCAACTGCCGGAGCCATTCCTAGTTCGCGTGCTCGCTGGTCAAGACGCACTGGGGCCCGCAGTTCTGCGCGAACGGCACGAAGCGTGTCAAAGCGATCGTTCTGCTCAGCAATGGCACGGTCGAGTTGGTCGATGACGGTTTGACGCGATGCGATCTGCGTGTGGATCACCGCAAGCATGCCAAGACCGGCCGCTACCACCGTGGCGGTGAATACAACAAGACGCGTCATACGGCGACGAATTTCGACCACTCGAAGCGCAGGAGGTCGAGAAACCGTTGACCGATTTACCGGTTTCCGAAGAGCAATTGCCATCAGGATTCCTCTGCGATCCGCTCAACGACACGAAGGCGTGCAGAAGTTGACCGCCGATTGCGTTCCATCTCCGAGGCTGAAGGCTTCTTAGCAACTTTCCGGACGATACGAACGGTCTGAACAGCGCCACAGATACACGGCAATTCTGGTGGGCACTCGCATCGATCGGATGCAGCGATCATCCGCTGTTTCACAATACGGTCCTCTCCAGAGTGGTACGACAGCACTGCCACTCGCCCACCAGTCACGACACGGTCAATCGCTGCATCGATTGCGAGTGGGAGAGCTTCGAGCTCACCATTGACTTCGATCCGAATAGCCTGAAAGGTCCGCTTTGCTGGGTGCCCGCCGGTGCGACGCGCCGGGGCAGGAATTGCTGCAACGATCACTTCGGCCAACTGATTCGTTGTTTCGATGGGGCGGGCCGCAACGATTGCCGTAGCAATACGCGAAGCAAATCTTTCTTCGCCATATCGTTTGATGACATCGGCCAGCTTCCGAACGTCGTATCCGTTCACAACATCGTCCGCTGTCCACGAGGCATCGGGACCCATCCGCATATCGAGAGGACCGTCGTGGCGGTAACTGAACCCTCGGCTGCCTTCATCAAGTTGATATGACGACACTCCGAGATCAAACAGTGCGCCACTTAACCGTTCGACACCATGATCAGCCAACCCACCGTCAATGTCGTCATATCGACGCATCGTCGTACGGAATCGAGCTCCAAATCGCTCAAGGCGATCGGTAGCCGCCTCTATCGCATCCGGGTCGCGGTCAAGACCAATGATGTCGAGGTCATCACGCGACTCAAGTAGCGCCTCAGAGTGTCCCCCACCGCCGAGGGTGGCATCGAGAATGGTGCCGGGAGGAACATCAGCGAATACACCAACGATCTCTTCTCGCATCACTGGGTCGTGAGAGAACGTCGCACGATCTGCGTCAGCCACCGACATCAGTCCTGCCACACCCGTGGATTCGCCTCATGCAAGTCCTCTGCTTCGATCGTCTCATAACGCGATGGTCTCCACACTTCGATGGAGTTGAGGTTTCCAACGACCATCACCTGCTCGCCACCTTTCAGGCCGGCGAATTCTCTCGCCTTGTCGTCAAGTGTGAGTCGGCCTTGTTTGTCAACCGAGACTGAGACCGTCTGGGTCGCAACAAATCGTCGTTGGGTTGGAGTCGCATTACCTGACTTCACCGCTTCAATGACGTCGTTGGCTTCAGTTTCGAATACGGCGACCGTCCGGAGGGAGATACATCCCTGAGGATCCAGGGTTGCGTAACAACGGTCACCAAGTTCGGCACGGAATGGTGCGGGAAGGCCAAGACGACCGTTGTCGTCGATGCTGCGGTCGTATACGCCGACAAACATCTTCCCCTCCCTTTCGTTCCGCTCCGCCTCGGCTCATGAGTTGCGGTTTCTCACGAGCGTCACAAGTATTTCACCTATTTACACCAATATCAACCATTTCGCACCAAAAGTCTCCAGATGTGCCCTGCAGGGTGAATTCGTAGAGTTTCTCAACGATTGAAAAGCGTGCGGCGATCCAAAAATCGCTGTCAGTCCAACGAAGCGACAGCAGTCAACCCGCTCCTGACCAATCAGATGAATCAGCCCGCAGTAACTAGCGGGGTGAACGACGTTCAGCGAACAGCGGTCACCAGAGCAGCGTGCAGTTCAGATGCAACGATGTCTCGACAACGAGGCTCGATTAGCGCTGGCCTTCGGACTATTACCGCGGGTGGCGCCTTCAGCGCACCCAGCAACACGTCAGTTGGATCCTCAAAATGAATTTGGCCCTGAACCCGAGCACCATCACGTGTTCTGCGTTGACTTAACCCGACAAGCTTCGAATGACCTACCAAGAGCTCTCCGTGCGCCCGGCCCGCGAAACAAAGGAGGTCACCTCCTGCATCGCATTCCATCGCCCCTTCGTATTGCCAGATATCCGGCGGGCAACATCCAAGCGCCCGCAACGCCGTCATCCACCACTGCCCCACCGTCGCCATCATCGCTATCGGGTCAGCGAGGTATCGGGGATCATCAACACCTACTTCTATATCGACCCACACCGAGTCTTCTGGGTCTACAAGAACCGCTCCTCCGCCAGAGCGACGACGAACCACCTCAAGCCCATGCTCATCAACCGAAAACTGATTGAGGATGTCGCCAGATTGTCGAGAGCCAAGCACAAGGGCTGTGGCCGTTGGAACGCAATGCACGACACGAACACCTCCCCGCCAAATAGGCGCGACTGCATGCAAGTCTCCAGCAGGCGCTCTTCGGTGCAGCGACTCCGTCTTCAACTTGCAACCGGAAGGTATGCCCGCCACGCTGAAGGCATCCGCGAGACTCCCACCACCACCCACGCCGGAGACTTCGGCGCGACCGATGGACGCTTCAAGAACATTCCGGCCTCTTCAGGAGTGCGATCACGCTTGGCCAGGTTGCATGGCTTGCACGCTGCCACAAGATTTTCCCAACTATGTGAACCGCCACGCGATCGCGGGATGACATGATCGATCGAGTCAGCATGGCCACCGCAGTACTGACACTCATCATCGTCACGAGCGAACACCGCGCGCCGCGACAACACGGCTCGACGTTGACGAGGGGCTTTCACCATGTAGCGCAATCTCACAACGAGCGGAATCTCAATAGATACCGAAGGTGATCTCACGAACTCGTCGCCAGACTCAATAATTTCAGCTTTTTCAGCAAGAACTAAACATGTTGCTCGTCGTGCAGACACGACACTCAGCGGCTCGAAACTTGCATTCAGCACGAGCACGTTTCTCATCGCCTACGCCTTGACGTTCCGACGAATCATTCGCTTGCGATTCGTCGCATCTGAGCACACCACGTCAAATATTCCACCACATCTTGCGGCCTGGGAGAGTGATCACCTTTTCCGTACTGCGTGACCGACCTAAATGCGAGGTAGTCCTGAGACGGAAGAGGAAGAAATGGAAAACGACGGATCCATCCCCGAGGAGCGAGCAGGAGCATCTGGCGGATAGCGATGACCCACAATGAGGGCCGTCGACCGACTGCAATCACGACTGCGAGTACGAACCTCGTTCTCGCTATCGAACCACTCACGCTGGGCGGGGCTCCTTCGGCAGACCAAGAACCATTTCTCCGATGATGTTGCGCTGAACCTGGGACGAACCGGCGTAAATCGTGCCCGCACGAGCAGACAGGAATGTTCCCACCCAAGATGCGGATGAGTTCGGAGCCCCGGTGTCATCGGTTTGGAATGATGAAGAGGGCCGGCGACCGGTCGGGGTCATTGCTTCTGCACCGAGGATCTTCGTTGAGAGTTCCGTCAAGATGAGGTGATACTCGCTCCAGTACAACTTCGAGATCGCCGCATCCGGTCCAGGGTGATGCCCTTTCAAGAATTGAGTGAGTACTCGCATACCGTTGTAGCGCATGATCTGCACCTTGCCATAGGCATTCATGAGTTCTTGACGAATGACAGGATCCTTCGTCAATCCCCGCTCGGCAGCAAGCATCAATAAGCGATCAATCTCAGCTTGGAAGCGAATGGGCATCGTTGCGGCTGACTCGCCACGCTCAAAACCGAGAAGCGTCATTGCGACTGCCCACCCATTGTTGACTCCGCCAACGACATTGTCTTTTGGACAAACTGCGTCGGTGTAGAACACTTCGTTGAATTCGGAGTCTCCGTTGAGCATCTTGATCGGACGGACTTCCACACCTGGTTGACGCATATCTACAAGTAGGAATGAAATCCCCTTGTGCTTTGGAGCATCTGGGTCAGTACGTGCAAGGGTGAAAATATGATCGGCCAAGTGTCCTGCCGAAGTCCAGATTTTCTGTCCATTCAGGACCCATTGGTCACCATCGAGTTGCGCCTTCAGTCCAACGTTTCCGAGATCTGATCCAGCATTTGGCTCCGAGTAACCCTGACACCACGTGTCCTCACCCGAGAGCACTCGCGGAAGGTAATACTCACGTTGCTCCTCACTGCCCATGATGAGAAGGGTGTTGCCGAGCATCTGGATACCGAAGGTGTCGTTCGGTCCACCTGTCGGAACGCCGGCCAGAGCAAACTCCTCGGCAAGGATGACTTGCTCCAACGCCGAGAGTCCTGCCCCACCATATTTCTGCGGCCAACCGGGAGCGAGATACCCAGATTCATAGAGGGTCTTTCGCCAATCAGTCACAAACTCGGTGACTTCGTCGCCTTCTAAGGTTCCGATTCCACGGAAGCCACTTGGCAATTTGTCAGCGAGAAAGGATTTCACCTTCGCGCGATAGGCATCGGCATCAACGTCGTACACAGGAAGCATGGGGAGAATCGTAGCGACTGCATGGCTTCGCGTTGTAGCGGAGAGGCAAAGCGACTAGACCGCTGAGGATTCAATCGTTCCTGCGGCAAGCGCCACTGCCGATGCGCCAGCCAACACATGGAACTGCGCCACCGCTACATCTAGGTCAGTCAGGTGAGTCAAGCGTGTACGTTCAGAAAGTTCCTGGTGAATCGACTCGATAAACGCTTGACGAAACGCCTCGACAACGACTCCGCCAATTCGTATTCGATGGATGTCCATCATTGCTGCAAGCGAGGCACATGCTCTCGCCACCATCATTCCGGATTGCGCAATCAAGGAAGCTGGGGTCGAGACAAGCCCTCGACCAGTCGACGCCTCGATACTGCGAACACCGGCATAAGCATCAAGACATCCCGCTATACCGCAGCGGCAAGGACGTCCATCAGGTTCGATACCGAGATGAGCGAATTCACCAGCTGACGCTCGTTCGCCTGACAACAACCGCCCATCAACGACAATCCCCCCATCGACGTAGTCGCCTAAGTGCACACCGATGACTGAGCCGCCATCACAAGCTGCAAGCGCATATCCCCTTCCGGTGCTCTCGAGAATGACAGAACAACCAACAACTTCTGAGATTGCATCCCGCACCGGCAAGCCGTTCCAGTCGTTATCACCCAGAGGCGCAAAACCCCCTAATTGTTCATCAACTGGTCCAGGACCGGTTACTGCGCACAGCACTGGCTGCTGCTCGGTCGGGGTTGCAGCGAGCACTCGGTGGACAAGACGGGTAAGAGCGACATCGCGATCTCTCGGAGGCGTAACAACTCTGTCACGAACCCCGACATTTCCATCCGCATCGATCATGCCAACCGCTAGGTGGCGTTCACCAAGGTCGATTACCATTCGAACGTCAACAAAATCTGTCGACGATCTCTCATCACCCATTAAAGGTCAGCCTTGCCGGCGCGCCCGAGCAGCAGCAGCCCACGAGGACATCGATGCATTGCTCAATTGCTCGCGGCCCAAGACTGCGATCTCGTTTGCCGCAACCACTCCGAGCACGACCACGCCAACAAAAATGATGAACGACAGGATGAAATTCACCGCCAGCGAGAGCACCGTTGCGACGATTCCGATCGACGCGCCAAGAATCGACATGACGAGCCTACGTCGCGACAACGCCACGCCTCGCTCGGAGAACGACGGATCTTGCTCGAGTTCTTGCTCGATCTGACGCAAAATTCGCTGTTCGTCTTCAGAAAGTGGCATCGGGTCTCATTCCAGTCATTAGTTGATGACGTCCTCTACAGTCTCGCACGCAATGAGCCATGACTCAACGCCTGGTCGGAGGAATATCACGATCAGTTGATTTTATTGATCCTGCAAGACGTATTGCGTCACCGCCAAATCGCTCCCTCACATCATCGACAGCCTTGTCACGGCGACCTCGCTCAATTCCTGCATCCGAGAAAAGAGTGAGTTGCTCGTTCGGAGCGCCAAACCCGGAAGCACTCACACCAAGAAGCCTGACAGGGTGACCAGCAACAGCGTTTTCAAGTAACGCATCCAAAGCGGGGACAATCTCTGATACTGAAGCAATTGGGTGACCCCATGTCCGCGATCGCGTGACCGTCGTAAAATCATTGCGACGAACCTTGATTGACCAGCTTCGAGCGCCGCCCACCCCAGAACGGACGCGCCCGGCCACGATGTCGATCATTCGAACGAGTTCTGCATGAAGCACCTCAACGTCGGAGAGGTCAACCCCAAACGTCTCCTCATGCCCAATTGACTTCGCTTCTCGGTCAGGCACAACCGGACGATTATCACGACCATTCGCCAGCTCGATGAGCTGATCTGTCAGTGCCTCGCCGACCTGTGATCGAAGGACTTCCCGCGGCATCAACGTCACATCTGACACTGTTCGGATACCGACCTTGCCCAGTTTTTCCCGAGATTTCGGACCGACACCCCAGAGGCGTCCCACTTCCAGTCGTTGGACGTAGTCGAACTCCTCGCCTGCCGCGACGACCACCACCCCGGGGCCAGGCTGAACTCCGGTCGAGGATGCAACGGGTTTTGCATCGACTGATGCCAATTTTGCGATGAACTTGTTCGTCGCCACACCGACAGAACTACCAAGACCAAGTTCGTCAAAAATTTGCTGCCGAACGTGACGAGCTAACTCGGCTGCACGGTCGAGAGTCGGGGCCGGAATCGTGACATCAAGAAAAGCTTCGTCGAGCGCCAAGGGCTCCACAAAGTCTGTGTGTTGATCAAAAATATCTCTCACCCGGGCACTCATGGCGCTGTACTTGCGATGATCCGGAGGGAGAGCAATCAGGTCGGGGCATCGACGCTTTGCCTCCGCCCCTGACATCGCTGACCGAACACCAAACCTTCGGGCCTCATACGATGCGGCAGCGACGACTCCTCTATTGGAACTTGCCCCCACCACAACCGGCAGGCCAACGAGGTCGGGGCGGTCAAGAAGCTCAACCGACACAAAGAACGCATTCATGTCAATGTGAAGAATCGAACGCATAAGGCGTTCAGCGTCAGGTGAACTTGGCATATCGATCACCCAAGTATCGCACCGAAGGGCTACACGTGAATGCCAGCCGAGCGATACGGTAATGATTGTGTCGACCACGAGCCCGCAGGTACCGCGCCCCCGACAACTTTCGGCACTCCCGCCTCAGGTTGCCCGAGCAATTGCCTTTTCGATGGTTGTGATTGTCGGTGGTCTCGGCGGACTACTCGGCTACGCGCTCGGAACGTACAATTGCTCCGACGACTGCTCGCTGAGATCGGGCACATTCCTGCTCATTGGGGCGGTCGCTGGAGCGATTGGAAGTGCAGTGATGGCTGTCCTTGCGCTTCGTGCAATGGGCGAGTGGAATGAAATTCGTGACCGTGAGCGCGCCGGACATGCCCCAAACTGACCTCGGCGGTTTGAGTAACTCCGCCGACGTAAACGACCTCCGCAGCCTTTGCATCGATCTGGCAGTCTCCGCTGCCTCCAAGGCAGCAGAAGGCCGTGCACAACGGGCTCAACTTGAAACCGAAACGAAGTCTTCGCTCACCGACCTCGTCACCGAGTTCGACCGAGCCGCAGAGAACTTCATCCGAGAACGCCTTTCGTCACAACGCCCTCAAGACGGAATTGTTGGCGAAGAGGGCCTCGACGTGCCAAACACGAGTGGCCTTACGTGGATTATTGATCCAATTGATGGCACGACCAATTTCGTTTTTGGCCTGCCTGCGTGGGGATGTTCTGTCGCCGTCACCCAGGGCAACACAATCCTGGCTGGAGCGGTTCATCTTCCAGTGCTGCGGGAAACCTACTCAGCTGCATCAGGCAGAGGTGCCTCGATCAATGGCACCGAGCTTATTTCATCTCAGAGCACATCGCTTCAAACTGCTCTCGTTGCAACCGGATTCGCGTACAACTCCCAGCGAAGGTCTCAGCAAGGGGCTCTTGTCGCCAAACTCCTTCCGCAAGTTCGTGACATCCGCCGATCAGGATCTGCTGCATACGACCTTTGCTGTGTTGCCGCCGGCAGGGTTGATGCGTACTACGAACATGGGCTCTCGATCTGGGACATCGCCGCCGGCGTGCTCATTGCGAGAGAGGCCGGAGCCACGGTCGAATTCACACCAGAAAGCGCGGTAACCGATATCACCCTCGTGGCCTCAGCCACGCCGATCTTCAAGTCGCTGAGGTCTGTCGTCATCGAAGAGTAAACGCCGTTGGCGCTCCGTGTGCACGCGTTAGGACCGAATTACGGCACAATACAGGATGTGGGAACTCGCATTCTGAGCGTCGAGGATGATGAACGCATTAGGCAGGCGGTAAAACTCGCGCTTGAGGACGAAGGTTGGACCGTCGATGAGGCTGAAAGCGGTGAAGACGCCATCGAGATTTTCCAGCGCCAACCAGCAGACGTCGTTCTCATCGACATCATGTTGCCCGGTATCGATGGGTTCGAATTGTGCCGAACGATTCGTCGCCTGAGCGATGTTCCGGTCGTCATGGTGACGGCGCGAAACGACACTCACGACATCGTTGCTGGTCTCGAAGCCGGTGCTGATGACTACCTCACTAAGCCATTCGCACCAAAAGAGCTCTCTGCTCGGATCAGGGCACTGTTGCGCCGTACTCGGCCCTCGTCGACTCCTCACGCCCGAATCACGCTCGGCGATCTGGAAATTATTCCCGACGAAGGAAAAGTCGCTCGTGGAGGGGAAGAAGTCCACCTCACCAAAACTGAGTTCAGATTGCTCTGCGAACTCGCGGACAACCCCGGCAAAGTCTTCAGCCGGGAATCACTCCTCGACAAGGTGTGGGGATATGACTACTTCGGCGATGGACGACTCGTTGATGTTCACATCAGGCGACTGCGAACAAAAGTGGAGGTCGACCCCGCGAATCCTCGCCACGTCGTCACTGTTCGCGGACTTGGGTATCGACTTCAGACGTGACTCTCACCGATACTCCGACCGGCGAGCCGTCAGCAGAACAACAACTTCGCCGGCGTCGTACCCGATGGAGCCTCCGCCGCAGGATTCTTGCGACATTTGCAGCAGGCGCAATATTCATGGCTGTGTTGCTCGCGGTCACTACTTACGGACTCGCCAGTTCGAACGTCGTTCAGCAACGAGATCAGTCAAGCATCGACACGACTAAGCGCAACGCTCAAATCGTCCAAACCTCCCTTCGAGGACCTGCCGCCACGGCACAACCAGCAATCGATGCGCTCGCATCATTTGGAGTCGACTCTGCGCTGGTGTGGTATGCGAACGAGTGGCAGATGAGCGGGACCCAGTACGAACCATCGGCACTTCCTCAACTTCTCGTTGACCGGGTAATTGAAGATGCAGTTCCAGCCCGCATGGTGACAGAAGTAGCCGGCACACCCCACATCGTCGTTGGCTGGCCGATTGCCAATGGCGGAGCGTTCTTCGAATTCTTTAGTCTTCAAGAGGTCAACTCAGCGCTGTCGAGCGTGCGACTCTCTTTGTACATCGCCGGGGGTCTGACATTGACTCTCAGCGTGATTGCGGGTGCATTCGCTGCGCGCCGAGCGGTCCGCCCAGTCGTAGATGCTGCATTGGCCGCAAAACAGATAGCCGGGGGTCGACTCGACACCAGACTTGATCCAGAAAATGACCCCGACTTGGGAGTTCTCGCGGAATCATTCAATGACATGGCCGCCGCTCTTGAGCAACGTCTCGAGCGCGACGCTCGC
>Ga0222719_10001049_pt1 | contig 27506 bp, 22 predicted proteins | sample C33_34DmetaG_FD_165039 | JGI IMG/M metagenome (GOLD analysis project Ga0222719, IMG submission 165039) | Estuarine water microbial communities from San Francisco Bay, California, United States - C33_34D | ecosystem: Environmental > Aquatic > Marine > Unclassified | place: USA: California...
AAATTAGAAAAATTTAGTAAATTAGAAAAAAATTTCTCAAAAAATTGAATTTTAAGAAATTAAATGAGATTTAAGGTAGAAATGCAGAGGTCTTATATTTTCAAAATTTTTTTCTTTAGAAGTAGCAATAGTTTTTTGTTCAAGCCATTTTTGATTATTTGTTAAGGCAGATGTTTCAGTGGGTTTTGCTATTTTATAATTATTTAATAATTCTTTTGTTTCATGGTATTTCAGCTGTTTTTGATAAAGGGTTACAGCATTTTGGGCGGGTGTTTTGTCGTATTGGTCTAAAATTTTAGTTTTATCTTGTTCTAATGATTCAATAATTTCAGCTTTAACAATAGCTTCAGCTATTGATATTTGTGGATCTCGATTATTAATTTTTGATGATAAATTTGAAACTGCGTTTTTTTTAAGAGATAAAGTTGTTCCATTGTTATTTGTAACAAAAACTTGAGGATTTGAATCGCAAATTTCATTAATTATAGTTGATAGTTTTTTGCCAACAGCTAAATCTTTTTTTGTAATATTAATATTATTAATTATCGATAAATAATTATAAGATTCTTCTTTTTGTTTTTTAAAGATTAATCCCAAAGCAGATTGACCTTGATCATCTTTTTTTAGTAAAAGATCAATGGTTGGTGTTGCTAAATTTTTTCTTGGCGATATATCATTATATTCGAAATTATTAAATAAATCTATTATTTGTAATATTTTTTTGTACTTGTTGTCTTTTTGTTTAGTTGAGTTGGGATTTACTTCTAAGAGTTGTATCAAGACATTTTTGTTGATAGCGTTTTTTTCTTGTTTGGATTGTGGGTTACTATGATGATATTCAGTTTCAGTAGAAGGTGGATTGTAGATAGAATTTGCAATCTCTATTTTTTGCTCATCATAACCTGCAGATTCTGTAAGTTTAGTGTATGAATCCAGATTAATAAAATCTGCTAAATTTTGTTGATTTAATGTCATAAACTTTAAAATTTAATAATATTAGGTTTTTTAGCCTAGCAAAATTTTAAAGTCTTTGCAAAGTAACTCAAAAAAAATATTTTTGAAATATTAAAATGATTCAAATTGAAAAAATAAGGATATTATAGAAACTCTCATTTTGAATAATACATTTTACTATGTCTTTTTGGTATAATATTTAAGAGAAAAACCTTTAAGTATATCACCACACAAGCAATTTTCTCTTAAATTTGACCCTCAATCCCTTTTCTAAATATCCTAATTAACATAATTGATTTGTGGTATTGTAAGAAATGCTTAGTATGATTTAATTATAGCTAAACATTCTTTTATAAGAGATTCTTGATACTCTGAAATTTCAAGATTTGTGTGTTCTTGGCAGATATTTATATATTTTTCTCTTAATTTGGTTAGTTCGTATCTGGCATAAAGCTGTTCTTTGGAATTAATTAATTTTTGATTTTTAATCTTTTTGATATTTTCTTGAGTTGCTTGAGCTTCTTGACTTGAACTTTTTGCCTCAAACTGACTTAAATCGCCAATTCCTAAAGCGCCAAAGTCATTATTATTATAGTAATCTGACATCTGATTAGTTTCTTGTAGCTTTTTTAGGTAATTATCATCATCTTTGACCATAGAATCTGGAAAGCGAATAAAAGCTTGTTTTTGACAAATTATTTTCTTTTCAACTTCTTTACGAAATTTCTTTTTATTTACTTTTGACATACATTGATCTTTTTCGTCAAAAGCAATAGTGCAAATTTTAAATTCATCACTATCAATTTTAAATCTAACGCAAGCAGGGTATTGTTCTTCAGCTTTTTTAAATTTTTTGATTTTTTCATCAATTCTTTGATCAATCGCAAAGCCACTATTATATATGCTATATTCAAATCCTAAATAATCAGCTTTTCTAAAAGGAGGTATTGCAAATCTTTCTTCGATTAAAATTTTTCGGCAGGCAAAATATTCATCAATAGTAGCTTGGTCATCAGTTTCAAATACAAATCCCATTTCAAGACATTTTTTGTGATCTAGTTTTTCAGTTTCTTCACTAGCTATTTCAAGCATTGCTTGTGGCGAAAGAGTTAATTTTATAGAAATTCTGGCCACTAAATCAGAAATATCTTTATTAAACGCTAATGATTGCTGATCGGAAATGTCTGTTTTTAAGCGATATTTTGCAGTTGATAATCTACAGCGCCAATATTGCGTTTCTTTGTTATCATCAAATTCATCTTTAAAGTTAAGATTTAGATTATTACAAAATTGATGGTCAAGTTTCTCAAATTCTTGAATATATGGGGTATCAGATAATATATAGTATGAAGTTGCTTTAATTGTTTTTAAGCAGGAAGTAAGTACAATAGCTATTAGAAAAATTATTGAGATTCTTTTGAGCATATAATAGTTATTGGCGTGATAAGTTTTTAATTCTTTTTTTTAACAAAAAACAAAATTTAAATGCAATTAATTGTTGGCTTAGGAAATATTGGTGAAAAATATAAAAAAACACGCCATAATTTTGGTTTTTTATTGGCTGATAAATTGCATGAAAATTATAATTTTGGTCAATGGCAAGCTAAGTTTGATGGTGAAATTTCTAAGGGTGTAATTGCTGATTTTGAGTGTTTAATTTTAAAGCCTCATACTTTTATGAATCTTTCCGGCCAAGCGATTATTAAAGCTATGGCTTTTTATAAGATAAAACCACAGCAAATTATTGTGTTGCACGATGATATTGATATTGAGCTTGGGCGTATAAAATATAAAATTGCTGGTGGTAATGGTGGTCATAATGGTTTAAAATCGATAGATAAAATGATTGGCAAAAATTATCAAAGATTAAGACTTGGAGTAGGGCGCTCAAAAAATGAAAATATTGATTCAGCAAGCCATGTTTTAGGAAATTTTAGCAATGAGGAGTTGCGTGAAGTTGATAAAATTAATCAAAAAATTAGTAGTGATTTTCAGCTATTGTTAGATGGAGATGCTAATGAGTTTTTGAATAAGTTTTATATTTCTTAAAATTCCCATTTGCTTCTGATTGAGTGGCAAGTGTAGCCATTTGGATTTTTATTTAGATAATTTTGATGATATTCTTCAGCCTTGTAAAAGCCATTGAACTTGGTGATTTGGGTAGCAATTGGCTTTTCAAAAACCCCTGATTTGTTGGCTTTATTGACTAAATCTTGGGCAATTTGTTTTTGTTGATCATTTAGATAAAAAATTACTGAACGATATTGAGTGCCAATATCATTTTGTTGGCGGTTTATTTGAGTTGGATCATGAATTTTAAAGAAAAATCTTAATATTTCTTCATAACTTATTTTTTTGGGGTCGAAAGTTATTTCTATTGATTCAGCGTGACCAGTTATGCCAGTTGAAACTAGTTGATAAGTTGGATTTTTGATGTTGCCACCACTATAGCCATTAACTACATCAATTACACCATCAAGTTTTGAAAATAAATGCTCCATACCCCAAAAACAACCTCCTGCTAAAATTGCTTTTTCAAAATTTTTGACGCTTTTGGATTGATTGAAAAGATATAAATATTGACCATAACCTTTTTCTTGCATCTGTGTTTTTGGAATAAATTTTAAAGCTGCTGAATTGATGCAAAATCTTTTACCGCCAGCTTCTTTAGGGCCGTCATCAAAAACATGGCCTAAATGTGAGTTAGAATCTGTGGATTTAACTTCTATGCGAGTCATGCCGAGGCTATTATCAGTATGCGAGGTGAGGGCGGAGCCATCAATCGCTTTGGTAAAACTTGGCCAACCAGTACCTGAATCAAATTTGTCAGTTGATGAAAAAAGTGCTTTGCCACTTATCACGTCAACATAAATACCTTCATCTTTATTATCCCAATATTCGTTGTTAAATGGTTGTTCGGTGCCGCCATGTTGTGTGACGTAGGTTTGCATTTTGCTTAGATGGCTGGTGTCGTAATTTTTATTGCTGATATTTTTATCGTTAGCCATAGCTATTTTGCTAAAAAATATTAATAAAAATATAGTCAGTGTTAATATTTTATTCAACATTAAAACTAACTGAATCGGTTTGTTTTTTTCTATAATCTGCTAATTTTTGTGCTAATTTTTGATCATTTAAAGCTAAAATAGCAACAGCCATTAAGGCAGCATTTTTAGCTCCTGCTTCACCAATTGCAAGTGTGGCGACAGGAATACCAGCTGGCATTTGGGCAATTGAAAGTAGGGAGTCTAAGCCGTCAAGTGATTTGCTTTTAATTGGAACTCCTAAAACTGGTAAATCGCTAATCGCTGCTACCATGCCCGGCAAATGAGCTGCACCGCCAGCACCAGCAATAATAATTTTAGTGCCATTTTCTTTGGCAGATTTTGAGAATTCATAAAGACGATCAGGAGTGCGATGTGCTGAGACAATTTTTATTTCATGTTCAACGCCAAATTCAGCAAGCAAATCAGCGCAATTTTGCATAGTTTCTAGATCTGATTTAGATCCCATAATTATTGATATGGTCATTTTTATTCTATTATTTTACGGTTTTTGGATTGATGGGCAACCCCTTCCACCATTCCACGCTGAGTCACTAGCACTAGCGTTGGCACCCGCACCAAGAGGTATAGAGCTTAGTCCGTTGCAATTTTTTTTGTGGCAATCAAGACATTGTCCTCGGCCTTTACATTGTTCATCATGTTCATTTTTATATCCCCAATGTCTTTCGTTATTACAATCTTTATTGCTTGCTGTCCAATATAAACTTAAAAAAGAATCCTTGCACGTGTATTTCAGATCAGCCCTAGTATTACAAAATTTTGCATTATCGTAGCACTCTTGAGCATGATATCTGCACTTTGAGCCAATACTATTATGAGCTATAGAAGATGGTAGGTCATAATACCAGTATTTGAAGCGCATTTCATTCCAATTTATATCTACGCACATTTCTTCGTTTCCATAAATTTTTGTTTCACCACTAACCTTATCATCGCTTCCAATTGTGCAATCTCTACATTTATTACAAGGATATTGAGACTGCCATTGTGCCGCTCTAGCTGGTTCTTCGCTAAAAGTAAAGCAAGTTAAATGTGGCTCGTTCGCGCTTCTATCGGTATACTTACTGATTGATTCAACATTGCAATTATAAGTAACGTCAGATATAGGTGTTCGATTTCCTTGATATTCATTACCATAATTGTTCGGACAGGTGCCACTAATACTTTGTTCATCACTGTATAATTTTCCTGCATTAGAGCTGTTAACTTTTAATTCAATAATTTCTTGTGGAGTAAGGTTGGGATCTGGATTGGTATTGTTATCTAAATATGTAGAACCTTGCTTAGCTAAAAATCTTAAGGTTCTACCATTTTCATTTGGTATAGCACATTTTTTAACGCAAGCATTATCGTAATATATGCTATCTCCGCCATATTGACTCTCAAGATTTGGTGTTGGTGTAAACTTAAAGTAGAATTGGTCAATGTATTTTTCGTCATCAAGTGGACTGCAACTATATTTTTTTAAGTTAAACGAATTAATATTGCTTAAATTTACTGCATTTTTTGGATAGAAATAGCTGTTGCGACATTCACCTGCAATTGATGTTAAAACATCTCCTGGTATTGAGTCTAAATTAACACCTTTTGAAGGTACTCGATAACCAAAATTATTTGGGTTATTTGCTGTTAGCTTTATGTTATCTTGGTCATCAGCTAAATTACCGCCGCTGGCTATGCAATTTATAATAGGCTCTCCCCAGGTGCCATCTGCATTGCATTTTCTGCTCAATGAGAAGTAATTGTTTGTTCTATTTGGGCCAAAGTCTCCTGTTTGAAGATTGTCCTGATTATTTTTAAACTCTATATGCTGCCAATTATTAAAAGATATCGAGTTCCATTTGACTAAAATTTTATTATCTCCAAATCGTGCGTTATTGATTATATATTGATCCTCAATTAGCTCACCATTTGCATTCATTGAAAAAGGATGAATTGTAGCTCCAACGCCAATTCTTGAATCTTGATCAAAACCTGGACACTTATCTATGCAATCTGAGTCAGTTTTTGACCATACATTAGCAATATTATCAACTCCAAGAACTGTGACCGGCACGCAACTTCTTTTGGGGTTGGTTAAACTAATATTTCTAGAATCTTGGCTATAATCAAAGCTTATAGTCGAGTTGATATAAGTGTCTTGAGTGCCTACGTGATATGGTATAAATGTTTCTCGATTATAACTTGTTTTGTAATATCTGCCTTGTTGATCGCGGATTGGCTTATATGGATATTTTTTATATCCATTTTTACAATTTGAAGCTGTACTGACAACTGGTTGCTCATAGGCAAAAATTTGTTGCCATAGGGCATTACCATGAAATTCAGAAGTTGCTTCAGTTGGTAGGCCATTGCTATCAATTGAATCAACTTCACTAACTCCTAAACATCTTGTGGCGCATTTATCTTGAACTGGACCAAGATTTCCTTTATGGTCGCATTCGCGATAAGGTCTGCCAGAAACTTGAAAAAACCCAAGATTGTTATTGCATTCGCCATATATTTTTGACTCGCTTTGAATCGCTTGGTTACTTCTTGAAGCAAAACCATATCCATAGTCACTAATGGACTCATGATCAAAATTGCTATTACTAATCTCATCGGGTCTAACCTCGTCTTGTTGTCGATTAGAATTAGTATTTTTTCTAATTCTTTCTGGAGTAAAAACTGCCCCTCCAGTTTCATTCCATAGTATAAAGTCATTGTTGTTTGAAACATCTCTTGGCGGATCTTTGAAATAACATTTAATTCTTTGGCAGCTATTTTTTAAAGAATCATAAAAACCAGTTTGATTACATTTCATGGTTGGCAAATTGCCAAGGTTACTATAATCATCACTCATTTTATTGCTTGTAGATTTACTAATAATTAAATCTATATTGTTAATGCTATTATCTTGTATTGAACTTTGGCTATCAATTGATTTATAACCAGCATCAACTGGTTTAAATCCTGGAATACATTTGGAGGCCGTAATAATTTTTGCAACATCACTAGAAATTATTTTTGGCCATTCTGCAAAGCCGTATCTACTACCTTTATCATCTCCTAATTCATCTAGATCAAAAATAATATTTGGATATTCACCATTTTCATCTGGATTACCCCCAGTTTCAATGGCGTTACAGCTATATCTGATGCAACCATTTTCAATTGACATAAAATCCCAATCGCCACCAGTACTGCACTTTGCTGTTGGAGAGCCTTTAGAACTATCCATTTTCCAAAAACCATTACATAAACCATATTGAGTTGAACCTTCATAGGCTTGACCAAATTCAGCGCCTTGGGTATTTGAAGCGCTTCGATTTTTATGAGATTGATCAATATTATTTATATCAGTCTTTCCTAAAGAATTATCTGATTCAGGCGTGTTAAAATTTATAGCAGGACATAAAGTTGGCTCTGGAATATCAACGCACAATCCTGCCTCTCGATGAGTTTGTTTGCGAATAGTTTGATTTGTTGCAGGCGAGGTTGAAGAATCAGCTATTTTGCAATAACAGCCTAATTTTGGATTACCGCCATCTTGACATTGATTATTTTGTGTATTTTTAACTGATATCTCTTCGTCAATTATACACTCGCCAAGTAATAGACCATTGGCAACTTTTTTTGCCACAACATATTTTAAATCATGATCAAAGCTATCGATAATACAAACTTCATTAAACCAGCCATATGAATCTTGGCTATAGTCTATTTCTTGCTCGCCATCAATAAGAAATCCTGCTTTTACTCGACATTTTTTTGCTAAACTCTCATAAAAATCTCTTTTAATTATAAAATCATCGGGTGACTCATTATTTATAAAGGCATTTGCAATAGCGATTTCATTTTTCACTCTTTCAATATTTAATTGGCTACATTCTTCTCTTTGTAGACAAATTCGATATTTTTCAATATCTCCATTGCAGGCAACTTCAAGTTCATCAGGAACCTTAATTTCGCTAGAAATTGTTTTACAGCTATCTATGTTTTGTAGTTGAACTTGTGCAAATGATTCGTTGTAATTGCTACCTTCTTTCATTGAAATCACAACTTTTTCATTATCGATTAACTGGTCAGATGGAGAGCATGATGCAGATTGACTGATTTGCATAATTTGATCCAAGCTACTAACATTTCCAATTCTTGGTTTTTTTCTAGGTACGCAACCAATTTCTACTGGTGCAGATTCAGCAATTGTTCTGTAGGCGCAAATTAATGGATCACCAGTCGCTGGATTAGAGGTTTTTTTAACGTAAACATTTACCGAATAATTGCTATTGATAAAAGTTACTGTTAGAGTTTTTTCATCGCTAGATTCTTCGTTTATATCAAGTTCAAAATTTTCTGTCTTAATATTTGGATCTTTACCAAGAGATACTTCAATCTTAGGTTGAAAAAAGTCGGTGCCATAATAGGCTGAAATGTTTTTTGGATCATTGTTTTTTATAATTTCTTGCTGGCTACCTTTTTTATCAAAAACTTTAGATATATATAATTGTGGAATGAATAATTCTGGAGTATTTGTGGAATTAGCTATTGCAAATGCTATTCTTGGACTAGTTTTGAGCTCAACTTTTGCACATTTTTGTTGCATGATTAAATTATTGCTTCCTTTTTTCATATAATAACTTTTATCTACATAAGGTATTTGATAAAAGGGGCGCCAAACATGTGTTAAAAGATAATTAAATTTATTTTCATAGTTAAAAGCATTAGGACATTGATCTAAAACATCTCCTTCGCCATTTGGTTCATTGCCATCGCCTGTCATACAATATCTTAATTCTGGATGTCTTAACTCATCTACTGCTTGTATTGTATCGCCATTTGTTAAAAAAATACCGCCGCCAACTGCAGATTTATCTCTGGTATCAAGGAATGCACAGATATAGTTATCATATTTTACGACTCTAACCCTAACATTTTGATCAATTTTTGCTGAACATGATTCATTATCTACAGATTCGCACAAAAAATTAGGTTCCCTTGTATCGTTTAAACAAGTATTTTGGTTGGTAAATATACATCTTTTTGGGTTATTATCCTCGATAACTAAGGTTTTGCAAACATCAAAACCGCAAGCATTACCCCAAAACTTATCAAAGCCATAAGTTATACCACATTCTCTAGCGCCGCAGGTTCGATCTGGAATTAAGGTATTACTATATCTAGTGCATATAGTTACATTATATTTTGTATTGTTAAAGCTTTTTCCCTCGTTATAATTGGTGGTTACATAATCTTTAAAATAAGCTGTTTGATCATCTTGTGATACTTTTTCAAAAGCAGTCATAACTCCACACAGACCTTCATAATTTACAGATCTATTTCCATTGAACTTGCTACCATCTCCAGAGCAATTTCCGGGAACTCTAGTATTCATTCCCAAATAGTCATGAAAATAGCCTAATAATTCAACTTCTTTGCCAAAATCATTATCTTTTAGATCCTGTTTGTCATAACAAATATTATATTTGTTGCCGTCATCTATACCTTTTGTTCTAAATACCCTAAATTGATTTCGGTATGATTCGGGGTCATTTTTTTGTGCTTCAGGTTTGCCATTTTTAAATGCTTTTACATGAGGACTTGGACGATAAAACCAAGATTCAGTTTCGGGGTAGGTATATGCGTCGGGAGATGTATTGCTAGTATCATAATTTTGCGTAATAGTTGAGCAATAATCACCATTTGCATAAGCAAAATTATTGCAATCTATAATTTTTTTGCAATATTTGTCCTCTTTATTATGACCTTCATAAGTCTCACAACTATTGATATAATCACATTCTGGTACAGTCTGAAAGCCACCACTAGAACTAGTGCAGTCTAATAAACAGCTTTCATCTATTGTTGGTGATGTTGAGTCGTTAATATTAATATTTGCACTAAAATTAAAGGCGGTCATACATTCAAAGCTGGCCTTAAGACATTTTCCTTTATTATTACATTTGGCAACTGGGGCGCTGCATTCGCTATTAGAATTTTCAGTGCCACAAAAAATTTCCTTAGCAAGAGTTTGTTTGCATGAATTTTGCAAAGAATCGTCACACGTAGCCGTGTAGTCTAAATTACCAGCAACTGCAACTTCTTCACCGCTAGAGTCAATCTCAAAGGTTTTTAATATGGTTTCTTCATATTTTGCAACAAAACCACTTTGATCTTGTTCTCGATTTCTAATATTAATAGTCTGATCACCTTTTTGATCAACATAATCAAATACAAAGCCTCTACCACAGTAAAAAGTTCTTGGTTTACAGTAATGAAGTTTGCATAATCTGTTATCAGAGCTTGTTGTTAAATGTTCGAGCTTATCTATAGAAAATTCAAAACAAAAATTAGTGTTGCCTTCGCAGTATTTTTTGTCTAGGTTGTCTTTAAATTTAGGATTATCTAATTCATCTTTTGTTAAATAGATACAATTAGCCATATCGCAATTTTTGGAAGATCCCTCACTAATCGGATCTGCATCTTGAACTTGATGACATTGTGGATTTTTACAGTCACTAACTTCCTGACTGCTTAACGGATTACAAAACTTAACACATGTTTTATTATGATTTGTTGAATTATTTGCTTGACATTCATTAACGCAATTTGCCAAAGGTTTTTGCTCAGAGCTTGGAAGTTCGCTACATAATGGCAAATGTATAACATTCATACAGTTTATACGAGGATCTGGAAGGGTGCCACTTCCTAAAATAGTCTGACCAGCTTTTGTTGACTTGCAAAGAGGTAGATTATCAATTAAACAGTTAGATCCTGGATCAGGATTAACAACACTAAGACAGTCAGGTAATGCTGCCCAACTATTTTGACAAAAAATTATGTGAAAAAGGGTTAAGTAAAGAAGATAAGCAAAATTGCAAAGTAATTTGCCAAATGAATTTTTAAGGAATTCTGTGATATTAATTTGCTTTAAGTTCATTAAAAATTTCACAAAAATAATTTCCTCTTTCCTCAAAATTTTGCCACTGATCAAAAGATGCACAGGCTGGTGATAATAATAATGTTTTATTGCTTATCTTAGATTCTTTTGCGTCAATAAAAGCTTTTTTAGTAGCATTATCTAAAGTTTTACACTTTTCAAACTTTACATTATTTTTGTCTAGTATTTTTGCAAAATCATCACTTGCTTCACCAATTAAATATGCTTTTTTAATTTTATTAAAAAATGGTACTAAAGATTCTATACCACCTGTTTTTGCGCGTCCACCTAAAATCCAAAAAATATTATCAAAAGCTTTTAAGGCAAAACTTGTTGAATCGGCATTTGTGGCTTTGCTGTCATTATAAAAATTAATCTCATCAATTTTTCCTAAGAATTGTAAGCGATGCTTTAAACCAGTAAAATTTTCAATTATATTAATAATTTTTTTAAAGGTGTCTTCTGTGAATTTTGATGGATAATTTTTGTAAAGATTACATAAAGCTGCGCTAAAAGCTATAGCAATATTTTCACTATTATGTTTGCCTACTAAAAATTTTGGATAAAGCTCATATGAAAAGTTTTGATTAAAGAGGTTAATGTAAATATTGTTACCAATTATCGACAAGCCATTATTAACTATTGTATCAGTTGAGATTGCTATAGTTTGAGCAAGAAATTTTTTATCTAAATTTAACTCGTCAAAAATAGCTTTTGTGGCTTTGTTATCGATATTTATAACTGCAAAATCACCACTAACTTGATTGTTAAATATTCTTTTTTTTGAAAGGCAATAATTTTCAAAATTACCATATCTTTCAATATGATCAGGGGTTATATTGTTTAGAGTGGCAATTTCAAATCTGGCATCATGTAGTAAATCAATTTGATAAGATGATATTTCTAGGGTATAGTTTTGATCAGATTTTGCTTCTGGGATATCAAAACAGGCAATGCCAATATTACCTCCTAAGTTGCAATTTAAGTCAATATTTTGCTGAATATGATTAATTAGACTAGCAGTAGTAGATTTGCCATTTGTTCCAGTAACAGCAATGAATTTATGTTGTTTATTTATTTGATAAAAAAGCTCAACATCACAAGTAATCATTGCGCCATTTTCTAAGGCCTTGCTCAAAATTGGATGAGGTGGATTAAAAATTGATATACCTGGCGAGTTTACAACTACAGTATCTTTATCAAAAACAATATCTTGTGGATTTTTATATTTAATTTTGGTTTTGAAATTTGTTTGGTCTTTTAGATTTTCTTGTGTTTTACTGATCGCTTCAAAATTATCATTAGTGGCAATAAGTTGATTAGGAAAATTTTTTGCTAGATATCTTAAGCTAGCAACACCTGATATACCAAGGCCATAAACTACAAATTTATTTTTAATGTCAAAGTAGTTTATCACACCATTCTTAATTTGTTAATAGCTGACTTTTTATCTTTAGAGTTAAAAATATATGAGCCTGAAACTAAAACATTTGCTCCAGCATTAATGACTGATTTTGCTGTTTTATCATTTATGCCGCCATCTACTTCTAGATCAATATTATAACCTGATCTTTCAATTTTATTTCTAATCTTTTCAATTTTTTTAAGTTGACTGGTAATAAATTCTTGACCTGCGAAACCTGGATTTACTGTCATGACTAAGATTAGGTCGCATTTATCAAGAATATAGTCAAGATGATCTTCATTGGTTGAAGGTACAATTGAAATACCAGCTTTTTTGTTTAGGCTTTTTATTAATTGAAGTGATCTATCAACATGTGTCGTAGCTTCTAAATGAATTGTGATTATGTCGCTTCCAGCATCAGCAAAATTTTTAATATGTTTATCAGGATTATTAATCATTAAGTGGGTGTCAAATGGTAGTTTGGAGCATTTTCTGATGTTTTTAATCACTTCATTACCAAATGTTATATTGGGAACAAAACTTCCATCCATTACATCAAGGTGAATATAGTCTGCTCCAGCTTGCTCTATTTGGCTAATTTCATAACCAATTTCAGAAAAGTCACATGATAATAATGAAGGGGAAATTTTAATCATTATCTAATTAATTTTTACAATTTAGTAGAGTTAAATCATAGATTGGATGTTCCAATCCTGATACAGAAGGGCTTGAGGCAAATATCCAGCCAAAAAAGAGATTATTTTCTTGCACCTCGTAGGAATATTTAATTTTTTCAATTACCTCAATTAAAGCTTTGCTTTCCGGAGTTTGTTGCAAAGGGGCTTGCCAACAACGATGTACCTTAATCGCGATATTATCAAATTTTTCTTCTTGATCAACCTTGATATTTAATATTGTTTTTTTGGCAGTAGATTTGTCAAGTGCTTGAATAACCGCTTCTTTATAAAAATTAGAGGGGTTGATCTTATTAATGTTGATAGTGTAGCTTTGCGATTTTTTGCTACCATCTGATTCATTTGCTTGATTTTTGGTATCTTGAGCAAAAGATTTTAAAGTGGCGAAAATGCAAAAAGAGGAATAAATAATAATAATTTTTATTAGGAGATGAATTTTCATTTCACTTCTTTACTTTCAGAGCTAAAAATAAACTTTCCAAGCAAATCTTCAAAATTAACTGAAGATTGAGTGAATTCAATTTCATCACCATCTTCAAGATTTTCAAAAGAGCCGCCAGGACTAATTTGTAAAAATTTTGAGCCTAAGAGACCTTCTGAGGAAACTTTGATTGAACTATCAGTAGGGATTTTAATTTCACTATTTAGTATAATTGTTAAGCTTGCCTGATATGTTTTACTGTCAAGTTTTTGATTATCTACATGACCAACTTTTACTCCGGCAATCTTGACATCGCTTCCCGAGTTAATTCCATCAATATTGTTAAATTTTGCAATAATTTTATAGCCGCTATTATTAACAACTCTAGTACTTTTAAATGAAGAGCTAGCAAAGAATATTGCGCAAAGTAAAACAAAAGTTCCAACTATAATCTCAAAAGTGTCTTTATTCATAATATAGCAAAATTTATTATATAGATTGATCTGGACTCCAAGCTTGGTAAGTTTTTTTACTTTTGACTTTAATATTTGGCTTATAAGCAAGGCTAGTTCCTGTTAAGTTAGGTAGGTGCATTTTTTGCCAGAAAAATTTTTTTACTTTAAAATTTGAGGGCGCTTTATCAGTTTTGCTATGAATCCATACCCGCCATTCGCTAGGAATTTTTGTGGCTTCAGGTAACCCTTTATAAACAACGAATTTCTTTTTTTTATTTTTATTTTCGTAATACTCATTGCCAAACTCATCGCTTCCAACCTTATCGTTAAAAAGCTTTATTGCAATCTTGTTTAAAACATCCATATTTTAATGATCTTGGTTTGTAAATTTAGTTATTTTATTAACATCCAAGTTATTTTTGCTTTCATTGAATTTTAACAAAAAATTGCCAAAAGTAAGCATAACTTCTATGTCATAATCTTTTCCATAGCATCCTAAATATGAATAATAATTTAGTTTGCTACCAATAAAATAAGATGACTTTTTTAAGACTTAATTTTATAAATTGCTATCAAAACCTCTAAACTTATAATTAACAGTTTTAAATTTTTTTAGGCTAAATGTATTCCAAGCAAAGGTTAGTTTTTTTAATTACTAATCTATTTATAATTATTGCTTCAAGTAACTCTTTTGCTTTAGATGCTGCCAAACAAAACGACTTATCATCTAAAATTTGGTATAATCTATCATCCGGTGATCTTATTCATCTTGATCAAATTGACAGCTTGATCCAGGCTAAAGATTTTAAAAAGGCACAAAATCTATGTAGTAAATTTAAGAAAGATCAATCTCGACACTCTGAAGATAATCAATCTAGCTCTAAAATAGCTGATGACGTAATTTTAGTTAAAAAAGATTTTAGTAAAGCTGTTTGTAACATGGTTTTGTGGTACAAATTCAGTAGTAAAGATAATTTAAAAGATGAGTCTTTGCAAGAAATATCAAAATTTATCAATGAAAATCAATTTTTTGATAATATTGAAGAAATTCAGCAAAATGCGGCTCAAATTGCCATCGACAATAACCTGGGTTACGATGAAATTGCGCAATTTTTTGCTCTTAATCCACCACTAACCAAAGAAGCAAAAAGATATCTATTAAATTCCAAAATAGATTTTTTCAATAAGTCGCAATTGTCTGATAATGAGCTCGAAGAAGTTAATAAAAATATTACGCGAGAAATAGTCAAAATTTGGATTGAAGAAGATTTTAACAGTGAAGAACAATCTAATTTTTTGCAAAAATTTAAGAATCAGCTTAATGAAAAAGATCATATTGATAGAATATCGCGTTTAATATTTGACGAGAAAATTCAAGATGCTAAAAGAATTATAAGCTTTGTTAGCGAAGATTATCAAAAGCTTTTCAAGGCTGCAATTGATATTACAATTGGTAAGAGCTATATCAATAATATAATCTTATCAGTACCAAGAAATTTAAGATCGCATGAAGTGCTGCTATTTAGAAGAATTTTGTGGTATAAAGTAAAAGATGAGCAAAAAGAAGTCGTTGAGCTTTTATTGGATAACGCAAAAAAGTTGCAATATGTTGATAAGTGGTGGGGCTTTAGAAGGTTGTATGCAAGAGAATTGTTAAAATCAAAAGATTACGATGAAGCGTATGATATTATTTCAAATCATAATTTGCCAACAAATCATGAAAAATACTGGGAAGCTGAGTGGACTTCCGGCTGGATTGCTTTAAGATTCTTGGATAAACCAAAAACTGCCTATAGACATTTTTCAAATTTATATAACAATGTTTCTCAGCCGGTAAGTTTGGCTAGAGCAACATATTGGCTTGGAAGGTCAATGGAGGCGGATGATAAAAAGACGTTAGCTTTAAGATGGTATCATGAGGCATCTAGTTACCCGCTATATTTTTATGGACAGGTTGCGATTAATAAATATCAAAATTTAGCAAATAATCGCAGTCAAAGGGTTGCTATAAATTTACCAGATGTTCCACAAATATCTCCTGATGATTTGTTGCAAGTTAGCAAATTAACTTCTTTACAGATTGCTTATGTACTGTTGAAGCAAGGCAAGATTACCAAGGCTTCTTCATTGCTAGAAAAAACAATTATGAATTGCAAAACTCCAGGGCAAATTGTGGCTGTTATGCAAATTGTTAATGAGTTTTCTAATCGAGCTTTAGAAGTTAAGTTAGCTCGAACCGCAGCAAAAAAGAATGTTTTTTTTGTTGCAGATAGTTTTCAAATATTAGAAAAGGTTAAAAAAGATCCAAATGCTGCCTTAATCCATGCTATTATTCGCCAGGAAAGTGGTTTTGCAACAGATGCTCTTAGTAGTGTTGGTGCGGTAGGCTATATGCAAGTTATGCCAGATACAGCAAGATTGGTAGCTAAAGAATTAAGAGTTGGTTACAGCAGAAAAAAATTATCAACTGATGTTGATTATAATATTAAAATAGGCTCTCATTACATCAAAACTTTGGTTGATAAATTTGAAGGTTCTGAAATTTTGGCAATTGCTGCATATAATGCTGGGCCTAATAATGCCATAAGATGGGTTGAAGAGTTTTACGATCCAAGAGATGAAAAAAATGACATTGACAAAGTTATTGATTGGATTGAGCTTATAACTTATTATGAAACTAGAAATTATGTTCAACGTATTATGGAAAATGTTATAATTTATAAATATTTACTTTCGCAAAAATAGAACAGCATGTTTGACAAATTAAAAGAAGAGTGCGGCATTTTTGCCATTTATAATTCAGAAGATGCAGCTACTAAGGCTGCACTTGGCTTACATGCATTGCAACATCGTGGTCAAGAAGCTGCTGGGATCGTAACTATGGATGGTGAGTGTTTTTCTACTCATTTTGCAGATGGTCTAGTTTCAGATAATTTTACTTCACAAGAAGTTGTTGATAAATTATGTGGTAATTCAGCAATTGGTCATGTTCGCTATTCTACAATTGGCAAAAAAACTGCTCAAAATTTTCAGCCAATATATGCCGAGTTAAGTTTAGGTTTTTTTGCACTTGCTCATAATGGAAATTTAACAAACACCAATAAAATTAGAAATTGTCTTATCAAAAAGGGCTCAATTTTTCAATCGACTATGGATAGTGAGATTATTATTCATTTAATTGCTCTTAGTCAGAAATCGACATTATCGGAAAAAATAATTGATGCAGTTTTGCAAATTGAAGGAGCGTATTCTCTAGTTATGCTCCATAAAGACGGCATAATTGCTATTCGAGATCCTTATGGAGTTAGGCCCCTAGTTATTGGAAAACTGGGAGATTCCTATATTTTTGCTTCAGAAAGTTGCGCTTTAGATATTATTGGTGCTAAATTTATCAGAGATGTCAAAGCTGGCGAAATGGTTACCGTTGATGAAAATGGTATTAATTCAAGTCAGCCATTTGCTAAAAAACCATCAAAATTTTGTATATTTGAATATATATATTTTGCACGTCCAGATAGTAATATTGATGGCAAAAATGTTTATGAAATGCGTAAAAATATTGGCATAGAATTAGCTAAAGAGGTCAAGATTGATGCTGATATAGTTGTACCGGTGCCAGATTCGGGTGTGCCTGCTGCAATAGGTTATGCTAGCGAATCCAAAATTCCTTTTGAACTTGGAATTATCAGAAATCATTATGTTGGTCGAACTTTTATTGAACCAACTGATAATATTAGAAATTTTGGGGTTAAGCTAAAACATAATGCAAATTCAAGCACAATTAAAGGTAAAAAAGTTATTCTTGTAGATGATAGCATTGTTCGCGGTACAACTTCCAAAAAAATAGTGCAAATGATCAGAGATGCTGGGGCAACTAAGGTGTATTTACTAATTGCTTCTCCACCAACTATATCTCCATGCTTTTATGGTGTTGATACTCCAGATAAAAATCAACTTATTGCCGCTAAGAAGTCTCCTCAAGAAATAGCAAAGATTATTGGTGCTGATGGTGTTTTTTATGTATCAATATCAAGTCTTTATAAAGCCATAAATAAAGAAAGTAGAAATAATGAAAATCCACAATATTGTGATGCATGTTTTACTGATGAATATCCTATTCCACTAGTTGATAAAGATGGATCTGAATTACCTTTATTTAATTTTCGTAAATAAATGACTAAAGAAAGTAAAGTTTTAAATAATAATTTGGACAAAAAAATTGCTAAAATGCCTTATGAAGAGGCTGTAAATAGGCTAGAAGAGGTTGTAGAAAGTCTTTCATCTAAACAGGTAAATCTTGATAAAATGATTGAACTTTATGAAGAAGGAAAATTGTTACATCAACATTGTTCAAAGCTTCTTGAATCTGCTAAATTAAAAATCGAAGAAGTTAAGAGTTATTAATTCGTGCACAAACTAATTGCCTTTTAACTTTAAATGCCAATTTGCGTTTAAGAAATTAACTAATCCTTTTACGTTAAGTAATTGCTAACAATTTTCAATAAATGAGTCAAAATCCAAATATTTTAGTGATTTTTGTCAAAATAAGGCTAAAAGCGCAACTAGTTTATGGCGCTGGTTAATATAAAAGAAGCTTTAATTGTTGCTAGAAATCATCTAAAAATTTGAAATAATCCCAGCAATCTCTAAAGCTAATTTAGCTTTAGAAATAACACCAAGATTTTGAGTTTTTAAATTATCTATAATTAAAGCTTCTGTTTTATTATTACTGAAGATCGCTCCATCATTTATATTATTTGCAATAATATAGTCACAATTTTTGTTTTTAAGTTTTTCTTTGCCATATTTTTCTAGGTTATTACTCTCAGCAGCAAAGCCTATAACCAATTGAGGACGATTTTTGGCATTGCCGACATATTTTAATATATCAGGATTTTCTTCAAGCTCTAAAGTTAAATTTTTATTTGATGATTTTTTGATTTTTTCTTTTGAAAAATTTTTGATTTTGTAATCACTAACTGCGGCACAAGACACAAAAACATCCAGCTTATCTAGATTATTTTTAACCAAATCAAACATTTCATCGGCAGTTTTGCAATGTAAAATTTTATTACTTTTTAAGTTGATTTGCTCCTTAATATTAGCCGCAACAAAAATTACCTCGGCTCCCATTTCATCTAAAATTTTGGCAATTTCAATTGCTTGCTTGCCTGAAGAGTGATTACCGATAAAGCGCACTGGATCAATTGGTTCAATTGTGCCGCCGCCAGTTAGTAAAATTTTTTTACCCTTTAATAAATCTTTATGAGCGAAATATTGTGCAGTTTCTTGGTAAATATTTTCAATATTGGCCATTTTGCCAATTCCGTATTCACCGCAAGCTAAAATATCAGTTTCGGGTGCAATTAACTTAAAATTATTTTCAATTAACTTTGCTAAATTCTGTTGAGTTTGTTTATTTTGCCACATTTTTTCATTCATAGCTGGAGCTATAAATACTTTTTTATTGCTGGCCAAAATAACATTCGAAGCCAAATCATCAGCTAAACCATTGGCAATTTTAGCCATAAAATCAGCACTCGCTGGAGCTACTACAATTAAATCAGCTTGCCTTGAAAGATTTATGTGACCCATTTCGATTTCATCATCAGCTAAAAAAAGATCAGTATAAGTTTTATTGCCAGAAATTGAAGAACAGAGTAGAGGAGTGATAAATTCTTGAGCTGCTTTGGTTAAAACGCAGCTAACGTTGTAGTCATTTTTTTTAAGCAGGCGAATTAGATCGATTGCTTTATAGGCAGCGATGCTACCAGTGATAATTAATAAAATTTGTTTAAGTTCTTTAGGCACTTTAGCTAAAATTATTTATAGTTTTTAAATGTTTGATAGCGGTATCTGTTAAAACTCGTCCTCTCGGTGTTTTTTCAATAAAACCTTGCTGGATTAAATAAGGCTCAATGGCATCTTCAACCGTATCTCTTTCTTCGCCAATTGCCGAAGCAATTGTGTCAATTCCTACAGGTCCACCACGATAATTACTTGCTATAAAATTTAAATAGCGATGGTCAGCACTATCAAGTCCAGCACTATCAATTTCTAATTTTTCTAAGGCATAATTTGTAGTTTTTTTGCTAATTATTTTTTCATTAAAATTATTGGCAAAATCACGAACCCTTTTAAGTAAGCGAATGGCAATTCTTGGAGTGCCACGAGATCTGTTGGCAATTTCACTGGCGGCATCCATATCAATAGCAATATTTAAAATTTTTGCATCACGAATTATAATTGATTGTAGCTCCTGTGGCGTATAAAAATTAAGACGCATTTGAATGCCAAAACGATCTTTTAGAGGATTGGCAATAAGTCCAATTCTTGTCGTGGCGCCAACCAAAGTAAATTTTGGTAAATCAATTTTAATTGCACGAGCAGCCGGTCCTTCGCCTATCATTATGTCAAGCTTATAATCTTCCATCGCGGAATATAAAACTTCTTCAACATTTTTATTTAAGCGATGAATTTCATCGATAAATAAGACATCGCCTTCTTGCAAGTTAGTTAAAATAGCTGCCAAATCTCCAGATTTTGAAATTACTGGGCCAGCAGTTGATTTAATGCCAACATTCATTTCATGAGCAATAATTTGTGCTAAAGTTGTTTTGCCGAGTCCTGGAGGGCCATGAAATAAAGAATGATCAAGAGTTTCACCTCGCATTTTGGCGGCTTCAACAAATATTTTAAGATTTTCTTTGAGCTTCGCTTGCCCTAGAAAATCTTGCAAAATTGAAGGTCTTAAAACATTTTCTGAATTTTCTTGTGGCAAAATTGCAGGATCAAGGTTTTCGTTAACAGCCATTATTTTGTATAATCTATTTGCAACTTGTCGTTAATAATTTTTATAAAATGCCCACCCTTATGGTAAAAATCAATATTATCAATTTTTTTAGTTTTAATACAGTCAGGTAGCTTGTAATTTTCATTTAGGTTAACAATTAGGTCATAATTTTTAGTTTTGCAAATATCAGATATTTTATTACGATTGGTTATAATGTAAAATATTTTATTTTTAAGATTAATCAAACATGATTCTTTGCAATTATCTAAATATTTAAAATCATCTTCATTAAAATATTCAAGCCAGCGATCTCTTTGTTTTGATTTCCTTATTTTTTTAGAAAATCTTAAACCTTCTTCTTTATCGTAAATTACAAAAAACTTCTGCTCATTGTCAAAAGCAATATTATATTTTGATTTTTGGCCAACGAAAAATAGAGGAATAATAAATACTATCAAACCAATTACTTTTAAAAATCTTACCTTTTGAACAAATAGCAAAACACCAAAAAAGCATATCGCCAAAGAAATACCAGAAATTTTTTCAGCTGTAAAATATGAATATTTTAGATTGGCAAAAAAATGAGCAATGTAAATTATACATTCGATCGCTTGTCCCATCAAAATTAAGCTAAATTTTTCAAGACCAATTGGCATCAAAAAAAATGACAAAAAGCCAAGTGGCATAATGATAAAGCTGGTTAAGGGAATTGCTAAAAGATTTGCCAGCGGGCTAAAAAGTGAAAACTTACCAAATGAATGAAGTAAAAAAGGCAAGGTGATTATTTGAATTATTGCCGAAGAAATTAGTATATTTTTGCCATAAACTAATGATTTTCCCAAAAAAGATGGATTATAATTAGAATGGCTTGGTGTGCAAACTGTGATTATAGTTAAAACCGCAATAAATGAAAGTTGAAAACCAATTGAACTAGTATTGTAAGGATTTATTAAAGTAATAATTAAGGCAATTATTGCCAAAATCCTAAGCAGATTTACTTTTTCACTAAATAAAAAGGCTAAAAATACAAAAATTATGGCCAAAAATGCTCTTTGAGTCGGAATTAGCGAGCCACTAATTTTAAAGTAAAAATAACAAGCTAGCAAAGAAATAATGCCAGCAAATTTTTTTATGTCATATTTTAAAGTTAAATTTTCATTTCTGGATAATAAAAAACGACTTAAAAAGAAGAATATGGCACCAGCTAAAGACATATGAAAACCAGAAATTGATATTAAATGCGCTAATCCTGAATTTCTAATATCTTCTAAATTCTCATCGCTAATTTTAGATTTATCGCCAACTAAAAGCGCCAAAGCAATTGCTGATTGATTTTGGGGTAGGGCATTGATTATTTTTTTAGATATTTTTGCTCTTAAATTTAAAAACCAGCTATCAAGATTGCTAATTTTGGCTTTTTCAACAATTTCAATATCGCCAATTGCTATACCAAAGCCACCAATTTTTTTAGTTTCATTGTAAATATTTAAATCAAAATCATCGGGAAATTCTTTTTGATAATCATTTTCAATCATTACTTTGAAACGAATAATATCATTTACAGCAATTTCATTTTTAATAAAATTATTGCGAGCGATAAAAGATAGTTTTGGTGGTGGTTTTGGATAAAATGATTTATCTCCAATTTTTTGCCAATTAATAACTTGGTAATTTTTTGTTAAATCTTGAAAAGGGCGATCAACTTCTTGATAGTTATCAATATTTATAAAATCCTTAATAATTTTACTTTGAGAAATGTTTAATTTTTTATTGGAAGATTTTTTAGGAAGATCTTTTTTGTTATCACTATTTTTTTCTTTGGACTTGTAAGGTGATTTTTCTAACGCAATATCTTTTAAAATAAATTTAATACCTGCTGTGCTATTTAAATTATTTTGGTAATTATCAATTGATTCTACTTTGCCTGAAGCAACAACAAAAATTTTGCTGGTGATTTTATTATAATCTAAAAAGATTTTTTGATAAATTAAGCAGTAAAAACTACCGCCTAAGAAAATAAAAATTGCGACAAATAAGTTTCTTAGATAAGAATTTAAAAATAAAAAAAATCCAATTGGTAAAAATAGCAAAATTATCACAATATTATCTATACTCTTGATAAAATTAGCTTTGTAGAAAATAAAAAATAGGTTGCCTAGAATAAAAAATGAGGCGAAGAAAAGAAATGATTCTAGTTTGTTATTGAAAAAATTTGAGATAATTTGATTTCTCAAATTCTGAATATGGAGTCTCAATGATTTTTTAGTATCTGAATTACTTAACGATGCCTAATATTTCCAAAGATTTTCTTTGAAATTTTCAAGTATAAATTTTTTGTGCGCTTCTAATTCTTCTTGGTTTGGCTCAGCTAATTTTGTAGTGGTTAATTTTTTACTAGATAAATTGTCTAAATTATCATTAGTGATATCACGCAAATTATTATTTTGATTGTTAAATTTAAATTTTTCTTGAGCACCGCCCATCAATTCTATATAAACATCACATAATAGTTCAGTATCAAGTAAAGCACCGTGCAATGTCCTTTTAGAAAGATCAATGCCAAATCTTTTGCAAAGTGCGTCAAGTGAAGCAGGAGCCCCTGGGAATTTTTTGCGAGCAATTGTTAGCGAGTCGATAATATTTTCTTTGTTTAATATTGGTAAACCAACCAGTTGCAATTCATAATTAAGAAACTTGGTATCAAAAGCTGCATTATGTATAACGATTTTAGAATCTTGTACAAAATCTAAAAATTTTTGTGCAACATGGTCAAAAATTGGCTTATCTTGCAAAAATTCAGTTGAAATTCCATGAACCGCAAAAGCTTCTTGCGGCACATCGCGTCTTGGATTTATATAGCAATGAAAGTGATTATTGGTTTTAACGCGATTATTTAGCTCGATACAGGCTATTTCGATAATTTTATGACCTTGCTTTGGATCTAAACCAGTTGTTTCAGTATCAAGACAAATTTCACGCATTATTTTTTACTGTTCTTAAATGGTAAAAAAGATCGATCACTTTTACCTGATATAAAATCAACAATATTTTTAACTAGCTGATTATTATATTCTTTTGCTAAAGTTTGAACTTTTTCATTAAAACTTTGCGAATTATCTTCGTAAAGTTTTTTGAAAAAATCGCGCAAAGCGAAAATATCTTGGCGATCAATATTTGCTCTCTTTAAGCCAACTAAATTAAGTCCTGCAAGCGACGCTCTTTCGCCCATTGCTAAGCCATAAGGAATGACATCATTTTCAATGCCAGACATTCCGCCAATCATTGCCCCTTTACCAACACGAACAAATTGATGAAGTGCTGAAAGTCCGCCAATAATTACATTATCCTCCACAATAACATGACCTGCCAAAGTTGCGTTATTAGCTAAAATTACATTATTATGCACTTCGCAATCATGAGCAATATGAACCCCAACCATAAACAAACAGTTATTACCTATTTTAGTAATCATTGAACCATCTTTAGTTCCGCGATGAATAGTGACATGTTCGCGAATTGTATTATTGTCACCAATCTCAACTTGAGAATCTTCGCCTTTGAACTTTAAATCTTGGGGAGTGAGTCCAATTGTAGCAAAAGGATAAATAATATTATTTTTACCTATTTTAGTTTTACCTTCAATTACTATATGGGATTTTAAGATTGTATTATCGCCAATTTCAACATCATCACCAATAATGCAAAAAGGGCCAATTGTAACATTATTGGCAATTTTTGCAGAGTTTGAAATAATTGCTGTATTATGAATTTCTTTAACCATTTTATATTTATTGCTTCTTATCAACTATCATTGCCGACATTTTTGCTTCAGAAACTTTTACCCCATCAACATAAGCTACAGCATCTAGTCTCCAGACGCTACCTCTAACTTGTTCTTTTTTAACGTGAAGCTCCAAAACATCGCCGGGTGTAACTGGTTTTCTAAACTTAGCACCATCAATTGACATAAAATAAACTAACTTATCTTCCGCTTTAAAACCTGTTGCAGTGGTAACCATAAGTGTTCCTGCTTGTGCCATAGCTTCAATAATCAAAACACCAGGCATAATTGGTTTATCAGGAAAGTGGCCAGTAAAATGAGGTTCGTTGAAAGTGACATTTTTAATGGCAACTATTTCTTCTCCATGTTTTATTGACTTAATGCGATCAACAAGCAAAAAGGGGTAGCGATGTGGAAGGCATTGAATAATTGTTTCAATATTTATAGGTAAATCTTGTGACATATTTTTTATTTAAAGTTAATGGTTGTAGCTTAAAAGTTTTAAATTGAATTAATTAATTTTAAATAGTGTTTTTTTTGAATAGCTATTTATTCTGAAATTTTAGAAAATTCTTAAAATTTATAACAAAGATTAATTTTATTTATGAGCTCAGAAAAATTAAGTGGTGCAAGAATTATTATTGAAGCTTTTACTAACGAAGGAGTTACTGATATTTTTGGTTATCCTGGTGGGGCAATTCTTCCATTTTATGATGAATTATACAAGCAAGATAAAATTAAACATATTTTATGCCGACATGAACAAGGAGCCACTCATGCAGCTGAAGGCTATGCAAGATCTAGTGGCAAAGTTGGTGTAGTCACTGTAACTTCAGGCCCTGGTGCTACTAATGCAATCACTGGTTTAACCGATGCTTATATGGATTCAATTCCCTTGGTTTGTATTTCTGGTCAAGTTGCAACTTCAATAATTGGCACTGATGGCTTTCAAGAAGCTGATATAACTGGATTAACAAGATCTTGTACTAAACATAATTACTTGGTTAAGGATGTTAATGATTTAGGTTACATAATTCACGAAGCTTTCTATATTGCTAGAACAGGAAGACCAGGGCCAGTTTTAATTGACATCCCTAAAGATGTTCAAAATGCACTCGGTAATTACGATGGTAAAATTGAAATAAATCGTGCTTCCTACCGCGTTTTACAAAAAGCAAAAAAGGTTAATATTGATGCAATTAAATCAGCAGTTGATCTTATCTTAAATGCTAAAAAGCCAATATTTTATTCTGGTGGCGGCGTTATAAATTCAGGAAATAAAGCCTGTGAATTATTGCAAGAATTAGTAAAATTATTAGATTATCCAATTACTTCAACTTTAATGGGCCTTGGTGCTTACCCAACTTCTGATAAAAAATTTATTGGTATGCTTGGCATGCATGGTACTTATGAAGCAAATATGGCGATGTATGATTGCGATGTTATGATAAATGTTGGCGCTAGATTTGATGATCGAGTTACTGGTAGGGTGGATGGTTTTTCACCAAATTCTAAAAAAATTCACATAGATATTGATGATTGCTCAATTGATAAAATTGTAAAAGTTGATGTAGCTATTAATTGTGATGCAGCCATAGCCTTAGAGAAAATTATCAAGGAGATCAAAAGTAGAAAAACCGCAACCAAAGAAGAATATATCAAAATTTGGTGGGATCAAATTAATCATTGGCAAAAAATTGACTCACTTTCTTATGAAAATAGTAATGATCTAATTAAGCCTGAATTTGCAGTTCAAAAACTTAATGAAATAATAATTAAATTTAAGCCTTTTGTTTCCACTGATGTTGGGCAACATCAAATGTGGGCAGCACAATATATTCAATTTGATAAACCAAATAAGTGGCTTACTTCTGGTGGTCTTGGCACTATGGGCTATGGCGTGCCTGCTGCCTTGGGTGCGCAAATTGCTAATCCAAAAGATTTAATTGTGTGTGTCAGTGGCGATGCTTCATTTTTAATGAATATGCAAGAATTAGCAACTATCAGACAATATAATCTTCCAGTTAAAATATTCATTTTAAACAATCAATATATGGGTATGGTTAGGCAATGGCAAGAATTGGTTTATGAAAAAAGAGAAAGCGAATCTTACATGAATTCTCTACCAAATTTTATGAAATTGGCCGAAGCTTTTTCAATTAAAGGTATTGAGTGCCATAAACCTCAAGAGCTAGAACAAAAAATTAAAGATATGATTGCTCACGATGGACCAGTATTATTTAACTGTGTAGTAGAAAAATCTGAAAATGTATTCCCGATGATTCCAGCTGGCTCAGCTCACAATGAAATTTTGCTAGGAAGTCAAGCCAAGGAATATAAGACCAAAAATTTTGATGCCGTATAGCTTTATACTATTTTATCAATAAAATTGGCAGATTACTAATCATTTTTCTTGATCAAATCTCGCCATAAAAATTCCTCAAAATTGAAGGTTGTCTTTACAGTTTTTTAAGAAAAATTGGCGTCCGTCATAGAGAAGAATCAAGCATCTGGAGTGGCTAACTTTTTTCGGACAGTTTTTTATAAACAACAACTTAATAAATCATGTCCAAAAATCAAAAAACAACTATCCTTTAGAATTTAAAATATCATCTGCTCAATTGGCTGTTGATTCTAGCCAGCCAATTGCGCAAACTGCTAGAGATTTAGGTATTAACCATAATACTCTTCACAATTGGATAGCTAAATATTCGGATTCTTCTCAAGTAAATCACAAAAATATGAGTATTAGTGATAAAGCTAACTATTTTGAAGAAAATAAGCGTCTTAAAAAGACCCCTGCAAATCAACGAATTTTAGTAATTTTGTTGTTATTTTAATTTTTTAAATTCACGTATATCTTGATACGCTAAAATTTAAAAAATATAAAAAAGACCCCTGCGAATCGCATCAATTCCTTAACTTAACTTAGTTTAATTTTTTAAAAAATTAGATTTTTTGATTATTTCTCTAATTTTTAGTCAAAAATACTCTATATTTTGGCTATTTTTGTGGTAT
>Ga0222719_10001051_pt1 | contig 27499 bp, 35 predicted proteins | sample C33_34DmetaG_FD_165039 | JGI IMG/M metagenome (GOLD analysis project Ga0222719, IMG submission 165039) | Estuarine water microbial communities from San Francisco Bay, California, United States - C33_34D | ecosystem: Environmental > Aquatic > Marine > Unclassified | place: USA: California...
TGTTGGAGCTGTGGGTTTAGTGGAGGACAAACTAAATTTCTTCAAAGTATTGGAGAATATACTGTTGTTACGTTTGATAGTAAACAGCCATATAAAATTGAAAAATTACGTCAAAAAATTAAAAAAATTTCATATAATATACCTTTAGAACTCCCAAAACAAAGACGAGACTATTCTCAAAGATTTAAAGGAATATCAAGTAGAATATTTAAAGAGTTTGATGCTTTTACGTGTAATGATACTAAATTAATTAATTATTTATGTATTCCTGTATATCAAAGAGGTGTTTTACAATTTATTGAGGGTAGGTATACATTAGATTCTACTAATAAACCTAAATATTATAGACAACCTCAACACGCTTCTGTTTCTAACATCTTATTTCCCTTAGATAAAATAACAGATAAAAACTCTGTTATATTGGTTGAGGGTATTTTTGATATGCTTAATATGTGGCAACTTGGATATACTAATACGCTTTGTATTTTTGGAGCTAATAATTTTAATGAAAAGAAGGTAAACCTACTTGATTCTATTGGAACTACTCGTGTATATATTATGATGGATGGAGATATTGCTGGTAGAAAAGCAGCAGAAAAAATATTAAAGTTCTTGGATTCTAGTAATATTTTTGCTACAATAGTAAAAGTTCCTGAAGGAAAAGATCCAGGTAATATAACTAAAGAAGAAGTTAGGATATTGTTCGATGAGTGATCTATGTTTTGTTTTTGCAAGTGCAGCGGAAAAAACTCCGCAGAAGACAATTAATAAATATATAACCGATGTAGAATATGACGTAAAATTTTTATCATCTAGCTCAAAAGAAAAAATCTTAAAGAAAGATATTGATCTTAACTTAGAAGAATTAAATAAATATAAACTCATTTGTCCAGTAGGCGCAGAATCTTTAAAGTATACCGCTGGTATTACTGGTATTCAAAAATATAATGGAATTCATATTGAGAAGAAGTATCTTCCAATTATGCATCCAAATATGACTATATTTAAGCCACAGCTTAATGACGATATTATTGCTGCCTTTGGTAAAATTAAACCTATTCTATCCGATGAAACTTTAGAGGCACAAGTAGATAAAAACTATGATTCACTTGATTCTCAAGCTAATTTTAATAAATATCTTCCACAATTAGAAGCCGCAAATACTATCGTAGTAGATATTGAGACGTCTAGCGTAAGTCCTTATACTGGCACAATTCTTGGTATTGCTGTATCTACACGAGAGCACCAAGGTTTGTATATATCTAATCGTGTAGCTGAAAATAATCTCGAAACTCTTCATAATATTTTTTATACAAAAAAATGTATTTTTCACAATGCAAAATTCGATATTCATTATCTAAATCATCATTATAAGTTTGTGTTTCCTGATTGGGAAGACACAATGCTTCTTCATTACTGTTTAGAAGAATCAGTAGGAACACATGGTCTTAAACCTTTGGCAATGCGTTTTACTGATCTTGGTGATTATGAACGTGAACTAGATGAGTATAAAAAGACTTTTGCAAGAAAACATAAGATTAAACTAGCAGACTTTAGCTATTCTATGCTTCCTGAAGGTATTTTAGCTCCTTATGCTTGTAAAGATGCTGATGCTACTTTTCAACTATATAATAAGTTTAAGCCTCTTGTAGATAAAAGTAAAGAATTTACTCAGCTATATACAAATATTCTTAAGCCTGCTACAGACGCGCTAATGACTCTTGAGCGTAATGGCGGTCCTATTAGCATGGAAAAACTATTATCTCTTGACGAAGAATATCAAATTGATATCGAAGAGTGTATGGCAGAAATTACTCTACATCCTGACGTTCAAAGATTTGAACGAGTATTTGGAAAAACATTTAATCCAAATAGTACTGTTCAGTTACGAGAACTTTTTCAAACAGTTTGTGGAATTAAGCTAACAAAAAAGACGGCTACAGGCGCTGCAAGCGTAGACAAAGAAGTATTACAAGAAATTAATCATCCTTTAGCTCGCGCTATTCTTGACTTACGAGAAAAAAGTAAAATGTCTGGAACTTACCTATCTAATATAGTTAAAGGGGTAGATAAAGACGGTCGTCTTCGTTCTGGTTTTAATATTCATGGAACAACTTCGGGTCGTCTTTCTTCGTCAGGTAACTTAAACTATCAAAATATTCCTCGCGATAATAAAGACATTAAGAAAATTTTTGCAGCACGTCCAGGTTACAAAATTGTTCAATGTGACTTAGGCACTGCTGAGGTATATTATGCTGCTATTTTAAGTGGAGATTCTTTTCTACAAAAAGCATTTATTGAAAAGCTTGATTTCCATTCCTATGTAGCTAAACAAATGTTTAAGCTAGACTGCGAAGTAAAGGAAGTTAAATCACAATATCCGGCACAGCGACAGTATGCCAAAGCTATTACTTTTGGTATCATGTATCAAGCAGGTCCTGCTAAAATTGCAGAAACAGTTAATAAGGATGCGAAAGCAGGAGAAGAGATTAGCGTACCTCAAGCAAAACAATTTATTAATAAGTATTTTAGTGAGGCTCGTTCCTTAAAGAAATATATTGATGCTTCTAATAGACAAATAGAAAGTCATGCGTATATTTATTCTTTCTTTGGTCGTAAACGAAGATTACCAGAATCTAAAGCTCAAAATCCTGGTACAGCAAAACACGCAATTCGTTCTGGTGTAAACTTTCTAGTTCAGTCTGTTGCATCTGATATTAACATTCTTGGTTTAATTGATTTAATTAGTTGGATTAATGAAAAAGGATACGAAAAGGATATTTTACCTTTTACGGTAGTTCATGACTCTATTGTATCAGAAGTTAGAGAAGATTTACTAGACGAATATATAACAAATGCAAAACGCTGTATTCAAACAGATAGAGGATTAACAATTCCTAATTGTCCTATCAAAGTAGATTTTGAGGTTGGAACTACTTGGGGTGATTTGGAGGAATATCATAGATAAATTTTATGACATAGTATTTCCCTTATTTGCTCTTAAAAAAGAGCCGTATGAGTTGGTATTTGATCATACTACTATAAAGGTTAGAAGAACAAGAGATTCTCATCTAGAAACAGTAGACGATAAAAAATTACAAGGTGATTATTTTGCTAGATTAATACAAATGCCTAAAAGATTAAAATTTGATTATACTTGTAGAAACATACAAGACTGCATTTATAGTAAAATTGTTTGGGGAGTAGATAAGAAAGCCAAAATACATCATTTAGATTTTAAAGAACCTTATCCAGCACGATGGATGCCGATTGAAAGAACCAAAAACAATCTTATTTGGATTAAAGGAATATCATATCCTTATGAGTTAAACACAAAAGAAAATTTACAAATTACAGAAAAGACATATGCAAGAGTTGTAAAATATTATAATGAATGGTATTTATACGGTTTTTCTACAGAACCAAATGATGTAAATAAATATGAATTAATATGAGCGGTAAAATATTATTTTTAGCAGATATTATTGAACAAAAAATACGTAAAGAGAAAGAACTTTCTTTTTATGAAGAAGAATTAGAAAAATTAAAACAAAAGATGGAATATTTAGAAAAAGACATACTTGTTACAAATATTATTATAGACGCAATTACAAATGAAAAATTACAGATAAACGGTAATATGATTACACTTATAGAAGAAGAAAAAAATGAATGAAGATGCCTTAGAAACAACAATTTTTGAAGACGGAAGCCGAATTTTTAAAGTAAACGGACACGATGTTTTTGGGTACTGTAGATATTTGCCTTTTTATCGAGACTGTGTTGAAGTAGCTAAAGATGGATGGCATTTTGTAGAAGTAGGTAGTTTTTTAGGACAATCTTCTTGTGTAATGGCATATTATATAAAAAAAAGCGGTAAAGATATTAAATTTGATTGTGTAGACTTATTTGAGATAAGTGACTACTCAGACGATAAACACGAAGAGTATGTAAAAGAACACGGAGGTGATTTTTTTAAAGCTTTTTTGTATAATATTGTAAAAGCAGAAGCAGATAATTATATAAATACTATTCATAAAGGACATTCTGTTAACGCTGCTGAAGAATATACAGATGATTCTTTAAATATGGTATATTTAGATGCCTCACATGAAACTTTAGATTTGTATTTAGATATGAAGGCATGGTATCCTAAGCTGAAAGAAGGGGGAATATTTGCTGGAGATGACTGGGATCATGAAGGAGTCCCAAAAGCGGTGGCAGCTTTTATGATAAATAATAATATTCCGCAGGAAAAGCTTAATGTTGCTTCTTACGGAACCTGGTTTTTTAAAAAATGAGAGATTGATTTATGAAAATAGGTTTTACTTGTAGTGCATTTGATTTACTACACGCAGGACACGTACAAATGCTTAGAGACGCAAAAGATCAATGTGAATATCTTATAGTTGGTTTACAAATAGATCCTAGTATAGATAGAGCAGATAAAAACGCACCAATACAAACAATTATTGAAAGATATACACAACTTAAAGCAGTTAAATATGTTGATGAAATTATTCCGTATAGTACAGAACAAGATCTAGAAGATATACTACAAATGTATAATATTGATGTAAGAATACTAGGCGAAGAATACCGTGATAAACCCTTTACAGGAAGAGACATTTGTGCTAAGAGAGGAATTGAACTTTACTTTAACAAACGTGAACACAGATTTAGTTCAACTGATTTACGTAAGAGAGTTGTAGATGCAAACAAATAGATTTATATTTGACGTGGATGGAACACTTACTCCAAGTCGCCAGGTCATACAACCAGAATTTAAAGATTTCTTTAAAGCATTTTGTGATGTAAATTATGTTTACTTGGTTACTGGAAGCGATTATCCTAAGACTGTTGAACAATTAGGTAAACCCATCTGTGATGCAGTTGAAAAAATATATAATTGTTCAGGCAATGATGTATGGGTTAAAGGAAAAAACGTACACACAAATGCATGGAAACTATCCGAGGATGCTCATGCTTGGCTGTCCGAACAATTAACCAAGAGCAATTTTGTTTTACGTACAGGATTACACTTTGAACATCGTCCAGGTATGTGTAACTTTAGTGTTGTAGGACGTAATGCTACACTAGGAGAACGTAAACTATATGTGGAATGGGATAACAGTCAAAAGGAAAGAGACCGCATAGCATCTAGTTTTTGTAAATTCTTCCCAGACCTAGAAGCAAAGGTTGGTGGAGAAACAGGAATAGACATTTTCCCTAAAGGGGGAGATAAAAGTCAGATAAAAAATGACTTTAACGAAAACGATAAACTGTATTTCTTTGGAGATAGGATGGACCCAGATGGCAACGACTATTCATTATCAAAGGTAGTTGATGCATCATGGCCTGTAAGAGGCTGGACTGAGACTATGTCATATCTTGAAGAACTGCAAAAAATAGTAACAGCACAATGAAAAGTGATGTAGGAACAATAATTATATCAGACAAAATATACATTAAAAAAGAAGAAGTATATGATATAGCTTCTTTAGAATCTTTGTATACTTATCCTGGTCCAGATGAAATACTCACTACTATTTTAGAGTCTGACACACATTTTATCGTTCCTAGTAATTCTTATCATAAATTAAATTATAAAAAAGTTGTAGACAAAAGAAATTATGAAGAATCAAAAGAAGAATTTTCTTTTAGCGGTAAGCTTCGTTGGGAGCAGCAAGAGGTTGTAGATAAATTTTTTTCTCGTGGTCGCGCTAGATCAGGTATTATTCAAGCGCCGTGTGGTTGGGGAAAAACATATACTGGATGTAATATTATTGCTCGTAACAACCTAAAAACTCTTATTATGGTGCATACTAAATTATTATTTAGACAATGGATAGAAGAGCTTGAAAAACAAATTCCTAAAGTAAAAATAGGAAAAATAGGTGATGGTATTTTACAAGTAGAAAACATTACTGTAGGTATATATAAAAGCGTTTATAACAATTTATCTGACTTAAGAAACGCTTTTTCTATGATAATAGTAGATGAGTGTCATTTGTGTCCCGCAGAGTTATTTTCTACAGCTCTTAATAATTTAAATGCAAAGATAAAAATAGGAATCTCTGCTACCCCAAAACGAAAAGATGGAAAACACGTATTTTTAGCAGACTACTTTTCTCCCTTTTTAGTAGAAGCTAAAGACCCAAATAAAGCAATTGACCCTAGTGTTGAAGTAATTAGAACTGATTTTAGATTTCCTGTAATTGATCCAAAACGAGATTGGTCCAGACAACTTAATAAAATTTGTTCTAATCAAGATTATTTACAATTTATTGCTAACACAGCTATTAACAAAATAGCTAATAACCGTTGTCCTTTAATTTTGGGGGAACGAGTACAGATGCTAAAAGATTTACAAGCACTAATACCAGAAAGTGTGTGTTTAATTGGAGAAACAGATGAATCAACTAGAAAAGATGTTCTTTCTAACGTTGGAGGAAAATATAAAGCTGTGTTATCGACTAAGCTCTTTGATGAGGGTATTAGTTGTCATAGGTTGGATACATTGTTTCTTACTTGCCCTAGCAATAATCCTGTTAAGCTTGAACAACGAGTGGGTCGTATCATTCGTGAACACCCTGATAAATGCAACCCCCTAATTGTAGATTTTTGGCTATCGGGAGCGATAGTTAGTAGACAACAAACTAAAAGATTAGATTGGTATAGAAATCGTGGTTACTACATACTTTAATTGGATTGAGTTAAGTCGTATAGCACGTCGAGACCCTGCTGCAATTGTAGTCTTGACATATGCTCAAACAAAAGATTATAATGAACCATTAGCTTGGGGAGGTAAAAATTTATTACAAATTCTTCGGATTAATCATGTTCCTATGTTTTTATTCCAATCAGGTATATTAAACTCCGTAAAAGGTAAAATTACTTGTACATATAAAACAGAAGATCCGCAGTGTTACATAAAAAATACAAAATTTCTTACATATAATGTAAGTGCCTATGACAAAGCTCTTTACATTAGAGCATTAGCTTATAGACGAATTTCAGAAAAAGAAGATAAAATTCCAAGAATGTATTTTGGAGAAATTAAACCTAACCCTTTTATTACTTACGATGATGATTTTATATATTTTAGATACGAGTCCCTGGTATCAGGGAATTAATCCTATAAATAGAACTAATGTTCAACAAGAAAGGATACACAACAATGGTTTCATGGGATAACGCAAAAGGAAAGAAAGCTACTAATTCTGGTGGACAAAGAAAAGAAATTGAAAGATTAACTTTACCTGTTGGTGATACTAAAATTCGACTAATCGGTGACGTAATGCCTAGATATTGTTATTGGGTTGTTACTACTGAAGGAAAAAAGATGCCTGTAGAGTGCCTTGAGTTCAGTAGAGAAACAGAAGCATTTAACTCTTCTGCAGAAAACCCTTTTAAGGAAATTGACGAAGCTGTTTATTCTGATAAACCTCAGTTTTCTTATGTGTGTAACGTAATTGATAGATCAGACGGTAAAATTAAACTTTTTGATTTACGTTCTACTATCTATGCGCAGATTGTGGACTATGCTACAAATCCTGATTATGGTAATCCAGCAGATCCAGAAGATGGTTATGATATCACAGTTAAGAAAGAAAAAACGGGGCCACTTCCCCAAAATGTAAAATATACTTGTATCCCTGCAAGAAGCAACTCTCCTCTATCTGACGCTGAAAAAGAGCTTGAGCTTTTTGAGCTATCTCGAATCTATAAGCGTCAGACCTATGATGAACAAAAAGAATGGCTACTTCAAAACACTTCTTATTTTGCTGGAGATGTGGGAGACGAATTTAAAGCAACCGATGAAGGAGTTGATGATTTAGCATGAGTAACAAAAAGTCTTTAAAAGACTTGATTGCTACTATGCCGGAAGGTGTTACTGCAGACGAAACCCCGAAAGAAAATAATAAAAAGTCTTTCGGGGCTTTTGTAAATGTAGATGGTAATCAAGCTCAAATTGATTTAAGTAAATTAAGAGAGTATGAAATATTTTTTGCCACTCCTTGTTATGGAGGATTAATTACTGATCAATATTTTTTATCTATATTTAGAACCTGCCAGGTACTAATGCAACATGGTATTAAATTTAGAATTACAACACTACGTAATGAAAGTTTAGTAACTCGGGCTAGGAATATCCTTTCTGCAATGTTCATGGAAAGTACTGCTAGTCATTTATTTTTTATTGACGCTGATATCGAATTTGATGCAGAATCTATTTTAAGAGCATTAGCATATGATAAAGATATTTTAGCAGCAGCTTATCCAAAAAAAGCCCTACCTATTCAATATGCTGTTAATTTTAAATTTTTAAATCCAGAAACAAAACAAATTAGAATGGAAAACGGAGCAGTAGAAGTACTAGATGCTTCAACAGGATTTTTCTGTATTAAGCGTCGTGTGTTTGATAAGATGAGAGCAGAATATCCAGAACTTCACTATAAAAATGACTCTAATATTGATCCTATTTTTAATAAATACTGTTATTCATTTTTTGATACTATACACGATCCTGATGATAATCGTTATTTATCAGAAGATTATACTTTTTGCAGACGTTGGCAAAAGCTTGGCGGTGAGATATGGTTAGATGTAAATACAAAACTTAATCATGTTGGTTCCTATACTTTTGCTGGAGATGTAAGCAAAATTGTTAATAGATAAAGATTAGCTATGCAAAAATTGCATACCTATTATGCAATGTCCTACTTTATGTTGCAATGCAAAAAAAATTAATCTTGCACTGTCTTTTATTATTTGATATACTTTCAAAAGTAACGATAAGTTACTTATAAGAAAGGAAAAAAAGATGTGGTCGTACACAGAAGAAGAAAATAACTGGTTAACTAAAACAATAAAGTATTTTGAAAAAGCAGGAGCAGACAGAGCAGAAAAAGAATTACGTAAGTATCACAGTTTTTATAGCCCTATTCATCCTTTAAATTTTAATAAAAAAGAAGTACGTTAATGTTAAGTTACTATCAATTATTATGTCAGGCATATTTTAAAGAAAAACACCCCCTCCGTAAGTAAAAATTTTGTTGCGTCCTCGTTATTAGTAGTATATAATATAATATATTAATAACGAGGCTTGCAATGAAAATATTACACTCAGCCGATTGGCACATTCTATTACACAAAAAGAAAGTTCCTTATGAATGGCAAATTAACAGATTTAAGTCATTCTTTAGAAAATTAATAGCGTTAGAACAATCTTGTGATATTCACATTATTGCGGGAGATGTTTTTGATAAGAAACCAGAACCTGATGAAATATGTTTATTTCTAACATATATAAATTCCGTAAACATTCCCACCTATATAATCCCTGGTAATCATGAAGCAACAAAAAGAGGGGAATCTTTCTTAGAACACTTTACACAAGAAAATGCTATTAAAAATCCAAACGTACATCTTATTACTAAAAATCAACGCATTGAAATTAATAACACTTGGTTTCAATTTTTTCCATATGGAGAAATGCAGATTGATAATTTACCTAAACCATATGATCAAGATATACTGGTCACGCACATTCGAGGGGAAGTACCGCCTCATATCACTGCAGAGTATGATTTCGAGAAACTTCGTCCCTGGAAACTTATTTTACTCGGGGATCTTCACTTTGCTCATAAGTACTTGGATTATCCAGCTTATTATCCTGGTAGTCCTGTTAATGTAACCTTTGATAGAGACGAAAAAAGAGAATACGGAATTAATTTAATTGATTTTGAGTCTATTGATAATTATTCCGTAGAGTTTGTAAATTTAAAACTACCAAAGCTATTACGAAAAACCATTTCTGTTAATGATAATATGTTAAAAGACTCTTTTAATCATATAATGTATGAAGTAACAGGGTCTATTGATGAGTTATCTAAAATTAAAAATTCAGAACTATTAGATAAAAAAATAGCAACTAAGGTAACAGAAGACTCAAAGCTAGATTTAAAAGATAAATCTATAGTTGAAGAGCTTGAGTTATATCTTAAATTTGTTAAAATTAAAAATATAGATGATATATTAAAAGACTTTAAAGATTTAAACTTACATGCACAATATTGATTTATCTTTAAATAGAGTATTTTGGGAGTATGCGCAAACAAAATCATATATGAGACCTACAAAAGGATATTACTGTCATACTGAAATCCCTAGTCTTGGTGCTTATGTTACCGCACCACACTATAAAAATTGTAGTAAAACTATCCGAGAAGACTATTTTAAAATCGTAAGCGCTTTTGCTGATAAGTATAAAGACTATAAGTTTGTTTTGGGTTTAAGTGGTGGCATTGATTCAGAAGTTTGTGCAGAAACATTTTATCAACTAAATATTCCTTTTACAGCTATTAGTTTAAGATTATTTAACGGGGAAAATGATTTTGATTTAGTGTATGCAGCTAAATATTGTAAAGATCGCGGTATAAAGCATAAAATAATTCCTTTATCCTTTGATGTGTTAATAGAAAAAGTAGTGCCAAAAGCTGTTAAATATGGACAGTTTACACACTCTATTAGTCAAGTAGCATTAACTTATTTATTTGAATTTATAAAACCTAATGAGATATTAATAAATAGCGGTCACAATCCAGATTATTATAGTTCTTTAGGATTAGGTTGGTGGGAAGATTCTCCTAACTATGTAAAATATGCTATTAACACAAAGAATAAATTTATCACTTTTACCAGCTTAGAATCAATCTTCTGTCATTACGCAAAAAATTACGATTCTTCTCAGCCAGGAGATAAAAATAATAATTTTCTCTATGAGTCATACGATAATTTACCAGAAAGAATAAAAAGAACTGGGTGGGAAAATAGTAGCAAACAAACAATAGAAGGCACAGAGTTTTTACGGGAAGAATGTAATATGGCACACCAAACTTTTATTACGTGGAAAAATCTTACATTAAGATATAAACAAACACTAGAAAAAGAACTAGATAAACACCTATTAGAAAATAAACAATGGGAACTATATAAATTATTAACAGGCGCTAAATGGCTAGTATAACATTAAAAAATTTAGAATTTTCAAACATGTTTTCTTATGGAGAAAACAATAAAATCTCTCTTAATAACAATAAAATAACACAACTCACTGCTCCCAACGGTAGTGGAAAGTCTTCTATTGCTATTATTCTTCAAGAAACCCTATTTAATAAGAATATAAAAAGTATTAAAAAAGCAGATATATCAAATCGTTATAGCAATAATACTTCTTGGACATCTAAACTTTATTTTAGTGTAGATGATAAAGATTTTAGTATTAATATTAAAAGAACAGGCGCTAAAAGTGAAGTATATTTTTATCAAGAAAGTCCTGAATATATTGATCTAACGGAGCATAAAGTACTAGATACTTATAAGAAAGTACAAGACATTTTAAATTTAGATTTTGACGTATTTTCTCAATTAACGTATCAGAGTTCAATTGATTTACTTGAGTTTTTAAAAGCAACAGATACTAATCGTAAAAAGTTTTTAATTAATTTATTTAATTTAGAAAAGTATGTAAAGATAGGAGAAACTTTAAAAGTAAAAAGTAACTCGTTAGATAAAGAACTGGCTATTTTGCAAGGAGAGCTAAAATCAATTGAAGACTTTTTAAATAATACAAGTATTTCAGATAAAATACAAGAAGTTGTTGTCCCAGAAACAGATGAAGCACTTATTAAAGAATTAGGAGCTATTGAAACAGAGCTACGAGTATATGAATCAACTTGTAAAAAAATTGATGTCAATAATATGTACATACAAGAAAGAAAAGCTCTTAAATTTGATATGGCAGCTAAAAAACCTGAAGGAGGACAAGAATTATTTAATGCTCTTGAAGAGTTAAAAAGAGATGCCAGATCTAAAGATTCTGATAGAAAAAGATTAGAAAAATCTTTAACGCAGCTTGATTTAACAGATACTTGTTATGCTTGTGGTCAACATATTGATAACTCAAAAGCTAAAGAATTACAAAGAAGCGTAGATAAAGAATTGCTAGAAATAAATATTTCTTTAGATACTCTGCAAAAAGAAATAGAATATGCTAGAGATGTTTATTTATCATATAAAGATGATGTTCAAAATTATGAAGCAAATCAAAAAGCGATAGAAAAATTCGAACAACTAAGTCAAGTTATTGATGATACTATTCCTACAAATTATCCTAATTTTGGAGATTTAGAAACTAAAAAGAAAAACTTAGAACAACAAGTTAAATCTCAAGCAGAAATAAAACAAAAAGCAATAAACCACAATCAACAAGTTGGTATACATAATGCTAAGGTAGATGCCCTAATTGAGCAAAAAGAATCATTTTCTTCTAGACAGCATACTATAAAAAATGATATTATTAATCTTTCTAATAAAGTTGCAAATTTAAATGTACTAAAAAAGGCATTTAGTACCTCAGGAATTGTTGCTTTTAAATTAGAAAACCTAACTAAAGAATTAGAATTAGCAATTAATCGTTATCTAGCTTCTTTATCAGATGGACAATTTCAAGTTTCGTTTAAATTAGATAAAGAAAAATTAAATATTGTTGTCTCAAATAATGGGGTTGACACTCCTATAGAAACCGTATCTGGAGGTGAATTTAGTAGAATTCAAACCGCTATACTCTTAGCAATTAGATCTTTGCTAGCTAAACTTGGCGGTAGTAGTGTCAACCTACTTTTCTTAGATGAAGTTACAGGGGTTCTAGATGACGAAGGTAAAGAAAAACTAATTGAAGTACTTCGTGAAGAAGATAATTTAAATGTGTTTTTAATCTCTCACGATTTCACACACCCTCTTATTGATAAAGTATCAATAATAAAACAAAATAACATAAGCAGTATTCAATAACGATGCGTCGTTTTGAATAACTTTAAACGCGTTTAAGGAGAAAATAAATGTTAGCACCCGGAAAATTTCCGATTACTTTCGCTTTGCGAAACTCATTCAAAGAAGAATTTAGATCTAAACCAGTAAATTGGGGATATGGAGGCTTATCCGAGTTTACTTTCTATCGTACTTATTCCCGTAAAAAACCAGATGGAACCATGGAAACATGGGCAGATTGTGCTATTCGAATTATTGAGGGTATGTTTTCTATTCTCAAAACTCATTCTGTATCATCTTATATTACCTGGGACGAAAAACGTGCTCATAAATTAGCAGAAGAAGCAGCTACAAGATTACTTGATTTTAAATGGATGCCACCTGGTCGTGGTCTTTGGATGATGGGCACTCCTTTTATTTGGGAAAAAGGAGGCGCAGCTCTTAATAATTGTGCTTTTGTATCTACAATTGATATTGATGCAGAAATGTCAAAGTCTTTTGCCTTTCTCATGGACATGAGTATGGTAGGTGTCGGAGTTGGGTTTGACACAAAAGGCGCAGGAAAAATTGCTTCTATAGAACCTGAAGGCTCTCCAGAACTACTTGTAATTGAAGACTCTCGTGAAGGCTGGGTTGAAGCCCTATCTTGTTTGATTGACTCCTACTTAGATGAAGGCTCTGCTCCTATAGAATTTGATTATTCTCTAATTAGAGAGTATGGTGAGCCTATTAGAGGATTTGGGGGCTTAGCCTCTGGCCCAGAACCTTTACAACATGGTCTATCAGGAATTAGAGATATTCTTACTAAAAGAGCTAAATCTGATAACCCCTTAATTACCTCTGTTGATATTACTGATATAATGAATATAATTGGCAAAATTGTTGTTGCCGGTAATGTTCGGCGTACAGCAGAAATAGCATTTTCAGAACCAGAAGATACCGATTTTATGGAGATGAAAAACTGGGAAACTGCTGGAGTAGAAACTGGGTCTAAAGCTCCAGAAGAATTAAAACTTGTCAATTCTCAAGATTATGATTTATATAATGCTGACTGGAACACACGCCCAGAAATAGCTAAAAAATACAGTAGTGAATCTTGGGCGTACAAATTTGGTGGATGGCGCTGGGCGTCAAATAACTCTATCTTCGCAAAAGTCGGCATGGACTATACAGATGCAGCAAAATCTATTGCTATTTCTGGTGAGCCTGGTTTTGCGTGGTTAGAAAATATGCAGCAATACAGTAGGATGAAAGATCCTGCTGATTGGAAAGACAGACGCGTTGCAGGAGGAAACCCTTGTTTAGAACAATCGCTTGAGTCTTATGAGCTTTGTTGTTTAGTAGAAACTTTTCCTGCAAAACATAATGATTATTGGGATTATCAGCGCACACTAAAGTTTGCCTATTTATACGCAAAAGCGGTAACACTTATGGCAACACACTGGCCTGAAACTAACGATGTTATTAAACGCAATCGGCGCATTGGATGTTCTCAATCTGGTATCCAAGAGGCTATTCTTAAATTTGGTCGTCGTAAGTATTTAGATGAATACTGTGATAGAGCATATACATATATTCAATACGTTGATAGAAAATATTCTGAATGGATGGGTGTTCCTCTTTCTCGTAAAACTACTTCTGTTAAACCGTCAGGAACTGTTAGTCTTGTAGCAGGTGCTTTACCTGGTATTCATTATGCGGAAAATGAATCATACTACCGTACTGTACGTCTTTCTACTATTTCTCCGCTAGTAAACCTTCTTAAGCAAGCAGGCTATAGAATTGAACCTGCCGTTTCAGATCCTATTCGTACTGTAGTAGTATATTTTCCTGTTGTTCACGAAACAGGAACTATTTCAAAACACGACGTATCTATTTGGGAACAGTTTGCTAATGCAGTAGACATGCAAAAATATTGGGCAGATAACCAAGTATCTATTACAATTACTTTTAAACCAGGAGAGGCAGATCAAATTGCTCGTGCTCTTTCTTGTTTTGATTCTCAGCTTAAAGGCGTCTCGCTCTTACCCATTTCTGAACATGGTTATGCTCAAGCTCCTTATATTACAACAGGTCGTCAAGAAATTGAAGCATATGCTTCAACACTTAAACCAATAAACTTCAATCTACTTTCTGAAGAAGGAGAAAATGCTGATGCTAATAAATTCTGTGACTCGGATGGTTGTGAGATTTAATGCCTAAAGCTAAATATTCTCCTTGTATTAAAGTATGTGAATACGATGATGAAGGTTACTGCCTCGGTTGTCAAAGAACAGCCGAGGAAGTAACTACTTGGAGAGATCGTACAGAAGAAGAGCAATTAGCAGGAATTGAAATGCTAATAGAAAGAAGACTAGCGAGAATATGCTAATAACAGAAAGACGCAAGGGTGGCGTACCTACTAAGAAACTCCGTTTCTCACGCTGCGTTTCTCCGAAACAACGTGATGAAATAGTGTCCGCCGTGTTCGCCAGCTCTTCAACTGCGTTGTACGCTAATCACCAGCTATTCAAAAATAATAGCACATTTTAAGACCAATGGGAAATTATAAAATATGGTAAATAGAATAGAAAATTTCAAGATTCTTAGGTTAGATAAGGAATTGCCCCTCCCTAAATATGAAACAGCTCACTCGGCAGGAATGGATTTATACTGCTCTGAAGATGTAGAAATTTTTTCAAATGCAATTACAATAGTGCCCACAGGAATTGCTATTGCTCTTCGTCCTGGTTATGAAGCGCAGATTCGTCCGCGAAGCGGACTTGCTGCAAAACATGGGATAACGATAGTTAATTCCCCTGGCACAATTGATGCAGACTATCGAGGAGAAATTAAAGTATTACTTACTCGTATTGGACAAGCTACACCAAAAAGCATTTTTCTAGCTAAAGGATCACGTATCGCTCAAATGGTTATATCTAACATTTATCATGTTGAGTGGAAAGAAGTAGAAACTGGATTAGAGCTAGACGCCACGGAAAGAGGAACTGGTGGCTTTGGTTCTACTGGAATTTAGAAGTTAACATTTGCTAAAAGGAGTAAAAGATAGTATGGTAAAAGCTACAGTTTGGACAAGAGATAACTGTGATTTTTGTGAAATGGCTAAGAAAGAATTAACTCGGCGAGGATACGAGATAGAAGAAAGAAATATCTTAGGAAATCAGTGGAGTAAAAATGACTTATTAGTCGCGGTGCCAGATGCTAAAACTGTACCGCAAATCTTTATTAGAGAAAAATATATCGGAGGATATAACAGCTTAATGCAATATTTTGAAGAAACTACTAGTAATTACGGACATTAATGGCAAACGGTAGACCCCTAAAACGGGTGCGAATTGATGATTTACTTACCTTTGCTCCTAAAACAGAAAACCAAGATAAGACATATAAGTCTTACAAAGAAAATAAAAACTTAGTTCTTCACGGATTAGCTGGAACCGGAAAAACTTTTATATCTTTGTATCTAGCGCTTGAAGAAGTGCTTGATAAAAGCACTGACCCAACAGATATATTTATCGTGCGTTCTATCGTTTCTACTCGCGATATCGGCTTTCTTCCTGGAGATGAACAAGAAAAAGTATCTATTTACGAAGCTCCGTACAGATCTATCTGTTCGGAGCTTTTTAACGTGCCTGACGCTTATGAATCTTTAAAAGCACAAGGCACGATTAAGTTTATAAGTACATCTTTTGTTAGAGGCATAACCATAAATAAATCTGTAGTGATTGTGGATGAATGTCAGAACTTGAATTTCCATGAACTTGATTCTATAATAACAAGAGTTGGTCAAAATAGTCGTATTATTTTTTGTGGCGACTATACACAAACCGACTTAACAAGAGAAAATGATAGAAAAGGTATACTGAAGTTTATGGAGATACTTTCTCACATTAAAGAATTTAAAACTGTTGAGTTTATGATTGACGATATTGTGAGAAGTGACTTTTTAAAATCTTACATAATCGCTAAGTATAAACTAGGAATTAATGGTTAATAAATCAAAAATAAAAGGCTCGGCATACGAAGCTAAAATTAAACGATATTTAAACTCTCATCTAAACATGGAATTTGAGCGTATGCCGCTTTCAGGAGCAATTGAGTATTTAAAAGGTGATTTATGGACTCCGCACGATACCGCTGGTTGGCCCTATTGTATTGAGTGTAAGCACTATAAACATATTGAATGGAATAATCTATTAACAGCTAAAACAACAGATTTACTTCAATTTTGGCGACAAGCTGTTAGAGAAGCAGAGGTAATGAAAAAGAAACCTCTACTTATTTTTCGCTGGAATCGTTCAAAAGATTTTGTCGGGTGGAACGATGAGATTGAGGTAGAGCATTATGTTGAAGTTAAATCTTTTGGATGTCATTTCAAGATTACACAACTTGATGACTGGATTAAAGCACTAAAAAGTCAAAAAAATATTTAATGTCAGAATTAATTAAAGTTTCGACAGTAGATGAAAACACTTTCAATTTAGAGATTGATTATCTTTTAACCTTTAGGTGTAATTATGATTGTTCATATTGTATATCACATGATGTGAATCATCCAGCATTAAGGCGCTCTGTAAAAGAAATAATTGATGCATTTAATTTTATTTTTAAACAATACTCAAATAAAAAAATTAAATTACGTATATTAGGTGGAGAGCCTTTTGTATATAAATATTTTATAAACCTAGTTAATGAATTATCAAATAATAATTTTTTACAAATAAATATTGTAACTAACTTATCTGTGACTGAAAAATCATTAGAAAATATTAAAGTGTCTAAAAATATCCTCATTGTTGCATCTTATCATCCAGAATATTCTAATAATAAAGATTTTGTAAATAAGATAAAATATTTACAAAATAGAGGGTTTAAAACATACTGCTCTGTAAGTATTCATCCTGATGAAAAATATTTAAAAAATTCGCTTTACGTTTTAGAAAATCTTACTGGTGAGGTGTATCCTAATTTTTTATCTTCCATGCAAGAATCAAACGTAAACATTTTTGGAAAGTCTTATGATTACTCTAAAAAAATAAAAACGGCTACTAGAAAATATGATAATAGAGTGCTTAGTCACAATTTTAAATATGAATATGTAGATGAGACTAGTAAAATTTTCTCGCTCTCTGACATAACAATAAATAATTTAGACAATTTTAAAGGTTTACTTTGCAGAGCAGGACATGACAAATTACATATCAATGAGAGAGGAGATATATTTCCAGCTGCGTGTTTTTTAAACACTCGGGTTATATTGGGTAATATGTTTAAAAATACTTTTAAGAAACCAAGAAGTTACGTAACTTGTCCATTTACCTCTTGTAAATGCATAATTGATTTAAGCTTGACTAAATTTAAAAGTCAAACAAATCTTGCTTAGTTCTCTTTTGTGTTATATAATACATTATAACACAGGAGAACAACATGACTAAATCTTGGAATGACCTTGCAGATATCTCTGCGCCTACTATTGATGATACCTTTGAGAATTTACTCTTAATTGATGCAAACAACGTAGCTTATCGTTGGTTACAGCGTGTAAACTACAATAACTTTGCAACTGATTATCAACGCACGATACAATCTCTCACTAAATCTTATGAAGCTACTAGAACCATTGTCTGTTTTGACTTTGGTCGTAGTTATTATCGTTCTACGCTATACGAAGAATACAAGCAAAATCGTAAAAAGCCTAAAGAAGAAGAAGAAGTTAAGAAGTATGGAGAGTTTTTTGCAGTACTAAATGATCTTCCCGAAAAACTTAATGAAGAAACGCTAAAGTTTCGTGGAGTAGAAGCTGACGATCTAATTACTTATGCAGTAAAACATCTATCTCCTAAGTATAATCATACTTGGATTATTTCTTCTGACCGTGACCTTTACCAATTAGTTGATGATAATGTAAGTATTTTTAATATGTTTTCTCGTAGAGAAATTACAAAGCAGACTTTATCGCAAGACTTTGAGCTAAATCCAAGTGAGTATCTTCTTTCTCGTATTATAGAAGGAGACAAATCTGATAACATCTTTGGTATTGAAGGAATTGGTCCAAAACGGGCGCAAGGTCTTGCTAAAGAATATAAGTCTCTTGATAGCCTAATAAAAGCACTTCCTATAAAAGGACGGTCAAAATATATCACTAACTTAAATGCAGGTAAAGAAATTCTGCTTCGCAATGAAAAACTCATAGATCTAAAAACACATAATAAAGAAGCTATTATTAGTGGAAAAGAAGGCGATTCTATTTATGTCGAACTCTCTTCCTTATAAAATTGAGTATGAAATAAGTACAGAAGCACAAGAACTATCAAAACGGCTAGGAGTTTCTTGGTTATTAGATCAAGAAACTCCTTTTGATCCTTTTTATAGGTTAAGAGCTGTTATTCAAGATAATGTAGAAATACAACCACAAGAAACTGTACCTGTTTCTACAGGTATATATTTACAGAATGTAAATCCTTATATTCAAGCTGAAATTTTATCTTTTTCTTCTTTAACGTATGAAAAAAATCTTATTGTGCTTGATAGTCCTGCTATATATAACTGGTCACACAGAAATCAGCTTGTAGTTTTACTTCATAATGTAAGTAACAAAGTTGAATATATTTTTCCTAGCCAGATTATTGCTTGTTTAAGATTTACCACAATTCCTTTAGTGTTTTTTAACAGAGTATATCAAGTAGAAGAAGCTCCCTATAGTTTTGATTGTCAAGGTTGGATTCAAAAATTGAAACAAAAAAAGAAGGAAGATAGACCTTCTGAAGAATATTCTAGAGAAGATATAGAGAAGTATTTAAATGAACGTTAACCTAATATCCTATTCACAACCTAAAAGTACAACTGCTTTTGATCACGGCTGGTCAAAGCTAGAAGATATTGTTGCTTACTGTGCAAGAATATCTAATCCAAATAACCAAAATAACTCAGAAACTAGTAGTAAACTATTGAGTTACTTAATTAAACATCAACACTGGTCTCCTTTTGAAATGGCTTCGGTGTGTTTAGAAATTGAAACTACGCGTGATATCGCTCGTCAAATTCTTCGGCATCGTTCTTTTTCTTTTCAGGAATTTAGTCAACGTTATGCTGATCCTACTCAAGAGCTTGATTTTGTTATACGTAAAGCGAGACTACAAGATGAAAAAAACCGACAGAATAGTATAGAAACAGAAGATGCTAGTCTACAGGCTAACTGGGAATTAATACAAAGTCAAGTAATGGAAGAATCTCTTGAAGCATACAAATGGGCTATTAGTAAAAATATTGCTAAAGAGCAAGCTCGGGCTGTGCTACCAGAAGGCTTAACTATGTCTCGTATGTATATGAATGGAACTCTTCGTTCTTGGATTCATTATATTGAGCTGCGTTCTGGTCCAGAAACCCAAAAAGAACATAGAGAGATAGCTCGTGCATGTGCTACGGCTATCGAGCCTATTTTTCCAATGATTAAAGATTTTATTCGTGAATGATAATTTTTCTAACACAATACTATCGTGGCTTAGGTCACTGTATGAGAACGAAGTTTATTGCAGAAGAGGTAGCAAAAACACATCGTGTTTTAGTTGTAGACCAACTTTTTGACCCACCAATTTCTTACGATGGTTGTGAAAGAAATAGTTTTTTAAAAGCATATATCCCAGCCGACATTAAAAACATTTTTAATTTTATAATGTCTAAAGAGCTTGTTACGTTAAGAAAAAAAGAATGGAATAAGATACTTGATACAAACGATGTTAATCTTATTGTATGCGAAGGATTCCCATTTTGTAGACATCAGTTTTCTCACGAATACTTTTATTTTTTTGAAGAAGCAAAAAAACGTGGAATAAAAATTATAATTAGTGCAAGAGATTTTCCTTGGGATGAGCCTCATCAAGAATCATTACAAGACTGGGTTGCACATACACAAAATTTAGTATGTAAATACTATGCAGATGTTGTGTTAATACACGGAGATGAAAATTACTTGCCTTTAATGGCAGATCGTGTTAGAATGAATAATTCTCAACAAATTATAGCAGATTTAAAAGATAAAATTATATATACAGGATATGTATGTAATCCTAATATTAAAAAACATAAAAGACTCAATAATAATATATATGTTAGCACAGGATTAAATAAAGAAGAGGGAGTTCTTTTATTTAAAGAAGTATCTAAAATAGCACCTAAATTTCCTAATTATAACTTTATTATGCCAATTGCTAATAGATATTTAAAAGAAACACAAAGTAAAACAAAAGGAAATGTAACTCTTGTACCTTTTATAGAAGATTTTTATAAACATGTACAATCTTGTGCGTTATATATTACATATGGAGGTTATAACTCTACTATGGAAGTATTAAAAGCTCAAATACCCGCTATTCTTATACCTAGAACAGATGGTCAAAAAATGGAACAATTTATTCGTTGTTTTACTTTAGAGCCTCTAAATGTTTTTAAAGTATGTACTAAATCTGAATTATTTAAACTACCACATTTAATAAAAGAGATATTAGAAAACGATAGTTTTCCAGAAAAACACTCTATAAATTTAAATGGGGTTAAGGAATCTTCTAATGTTATCAGAGAAAAAAGTTAACTTAAATACAATAAGTAATAAAAAAGATCTATGGAAAAACCTTGTATCTTTAGATGAATTACGATTATTAAAACTTTACACAGAACAAAAGAAAAATCCTTATACAGAAGCAGAACATAATGCTTGGATAATTAAAACTCTAGTAGACAAAAAACAGAGATACAAGTTTAATCAGTGTAAAAATTTAGTGCTTGTAGGTAGTGGGCTGTATCCTTATAGCATGTTTGATGCACATAAACAATATCCACATATCAGGCAAGTTGGTATAGAAATAATAGAATCACGAGTTAAAATAAGCCAGCACCTTATTAAAAATTCTCCTGCTAAAGACAATATTATGATTGTACATGGTGATGCTGCAACGTATGATTATTCTTGGTTATCAGACGAAGATTTTGTTTTTATAAGTGTAGATGTAGAGGGAGAAGAAATATTTAATAAAGTGTTAAAAACAAGTAAGGCGCAACCACTAGTGTGTGCGCCTTACAAGTATACTTGGTTACTAAACTTAGCTAATTATCGGTATTCTTAAGTTTTTTTATCTTCTTTTTAGCTTTTTTTATTTTCTTTTTTGTGTATTTAGGGCTTCGTTGAAAAGCTTCGGGTATATTCATGAACGAGGTTTAACTTTAACAGTAGTAACAGTTTGAAGATTTGGATCTTTAACCTCTTTAACTACTGCAACATCACCTTTTTTATAATACTGAACTGTTTGCTTTTTTACAGCAGGGTCATACTCTTCACGAAGGCCGTATCTATTATCTCCGATGCGTTGAACTTTACCTTCTCCAACGCCGCTTCCATAAGAAGTTCTAGCCATTTAACTATCCTCCTTACTTCATATTTTTAATAACTTTACCGCCCATGCCACCAGTAACTGATTCACTAGCTGCACTGTACTTTTTATTTACAGAACCCGAGGTAGGACCACCACTAACAAACTGAGCACCGTAATTATTAGCAACGTCCATAGTAACTGGACCTTGATCTACATAGCCACGAGCAGCTTTTAGTTTACGATTAGGACGGTCATCTCCAGCAGGGCGAGTGTCGTTAGAGCCAGTAAAAGAAGTACGTTGTGTACCTCCCTTAGCAGCTACAGGTGCTTGACGGGCATCAGCAACAAGCTTAAGAGCGTTTGCATCTCCTGTAACTTCTTTTTTAATCATCGCCATTTTTATTTCTCCTTTAAATTACGAAATCAGTGAAAGAACTGTTTCAGTCATATTACCTGAGTTAGCAGCGCCAGCGGTAGAGGCGCGAACAGTAGCAGTAAGTAGAGGATTACCGCCACCAGTACCAGGTTGCATGTATGCGTTAGCAGCAGTATTTAGTGCTGAGAAGTTAATTTCTACGTTTGCGTTAGAAACGATAGCTTGGTCAACACCACGGGCATCGCACTGCCACATAGTAACGTTTTTACCAGAGGTAACAAAACTAAGCTCACCGTTGTGAGAAACAGCATGCTCGCTATTAGAAAACTTACAATCAAAGAAAGTAAGCTCACAAGCAGCAGCCCCAAGTTTAGTTACACAAACACCTCCTCCTTCTGAGTCAGCGGTGGCTCCTACGAAAGAAATATTCTTGAAAGTAATACCTCCAGTAGAAGTATTAGCAATTGTCATATCACCATTAATAATGATTTCATCTTTATCCCCAATACCAACAAAGGCAAAGTCTGTAGCAACTAAACCTGTGTTTGCTGTATAGGTTCCTGGATAGAGATGAACTTCGTTACCGCCTTGAGTTAGGGCAGCAGCGTGAATGTCGTTAATTGAGACAGGGAACGAATCCGTTCCTCTTTTCAATGATACAGCCATTTATCTATCTCCTTTAGAAAAAATTAAGTTTAAAGCCTTTAGATTCACTTTATCACTAGGCTATATATGTAATTCTTACAGAATTATGTTATTTTGTCAAAAATTTATTTCTTCTTTTTTGGCTTGCTCTTACTTGCCTTATTTAAAGCAATTGCCACCGCTTGTCGTCTTTGTGCTTTTTCAGCACTAATTCCTAAACGTTTAGCTGATTTTAGAATTCCCTTTGTTCTCGTCTTCCCAGGTTTCTTCATCAACTCCTTGATGTTTGCTGAGATTGTTTTTTGACTCTTCCCTTTTTTCAATGGCATTTCTTTCTCCCATAGCCATCATAGCAGATGGCGGTAACATGTCTACTTCCTCAATGTCAAGCTCATCATCTCTGACTACTAAAACGTGAGAGGGAGGACGAAGAATATCAATAGATTCTTCTTCCATATCATTTTTTTCTTCTTCTTCAGTATCCTCTTCATAATCTCCATACTGAAAATAGTCATAAACAGCACTAATAAAATGATCAGCATCGCTTACCTTAGCTTGTAACCAAGCAGGTAGATCTGTTTCTTCCATACTAGCAAATCGCGCTAAAAGTTCTGTGCTTTGATACCGAATTTTTTTAAGTCTAGCACGAACCATTGCTACTTCATAATCTTTCTGTTCCATATTAATTTCCTAACTGATTAAAAGCATCAAAATACGTTTTTTCACCTGTATTAAGATTTTCTTCAATCTTTTCCCGACTGGAAAGAAGTTTTCCACATTGAGATTTACAAAGCGAAAAAGCTCTCTCATATCCTTGAAGATATAATTCTAACTTATTCCAATAATTATAACTGATAATTTTTTGGATGGGAACTTCAAATCCATTAAATTTTTGTTCAAAGTCGGAAGGATAATAAAAACGAGAATTATCGTTATCATAGTAATGCCCGCCTGTCCAACAACACCTAAATACTAATCCTTCAGGTGATATATACCACTTGTTCCAGTCTTTCCAGACACAGTGAATTTTTTTCTCAGCTTTTTCATATTCATTAGTCTTTTTTGTATGAACAAATTTACCTGAAGTAGGTCGTCCAAATTCTCTAGAAGTTTTAACTGTAGAAAAGGTATTAAAGCCTTCTTTAATTGCTAAGGCTTTTGCCTCTTCTACTTGGTGCTTATTATACTCAAAAACTATATATTTCCAATGAACTTGCGGTCGATTAGTAGAAATAACAGCTTTTGCATTACTAAAAACTGTTTCAAAATGTGTATTTATACGATAAATATGGTGTGTATCTGATAAGCCATCTAAGTCAAAGTTGATAATATCAAAGCGATCTAAAATATTACCTACATCTTTCCAATAATCTGTATTGTGTATTCCACCGTTAGTATGAATATTAAGTTTTACATTATACTCTTTTACATAACTTATAATTTCTCTAAATTCGCGATTCATAATTGAGTCGCCAAAATTACCATTTAATACAAGCCACTCTAAGTTTTCTAAAAGCTCAGGATTAAACAGAGTTTTAAAACGTTCTAAAGAAATAGTATACTGTTTATCATTTAAATCTATACGTAAAGGCTTTATTCTATGACAAGCTGGACATTTAGCATTACAGCGAAAAGTAAGTTCTGTAGTAAGTTGTCTTATTTTCATTAGTCCCAATATTGAATTAAAATAGGTAAGTCAGCAGGAATATCCGCAGAAGGGTCAGTTAATTGCATAACACCAGAAGATGGTACTACATAATCGGTGGTAGGTAATTGAGAAACGCCTGATACATAAACACGAGTTCTTGCAATCGCAGTTATCGCTGCTCCAATGCCATAAGCGTTTGCTCCTGCAACAGAAGTAACTGTATTAGAACTAGGAGTTAGAGTAGTTCCTGCTAAAATATCAACATTATCTTGAACGATATCTATATTAGCATTAAGACGAGTTTCAACAGCAGTAACATTATCTGTAGTAGTATTAATATTAGCATTAAGTCTTGTATACGTTACAAAGTCGTTAGCTAACGCTAAAAAGTAAGTAGCGCTAACATTAGCTTTAGTATCTAAGTTAGTGTTGGCATACGTACCAAATGCATCAGACCTAGAAGTAATAGAAGCTACGTTATCTTGTACAACATTAATATTAGCATTAAGTCTTGTATACGTTACAAAGTCGTTAGCTAACGCTAAAAAGTAAGTAGCGCTAACATTAGCTTTAGTGTCTAAGTTAGTATTAGCATAGCTTGCGAACGCGTCAACGTTTGCTTTAGTGTCTTTACCATCTAATTGAGTTTGAATTGCGGAAATTACTCCGTCTGTGTAATTTAATTCTACGCCTGTTGCACTAATTGCTGTTCCATCTAAAGTAATAGATTCAACAAATAAATTACCTAACTGAAGATTTGAGTCTGTTACAGAGGATAAAGCTGTATTAGATGAAGGGTCTTGCGTGTCTGATAGTCTAAATCTGCGCCCAGATTCATCATAGAAAAATGCAGCATTGCCCTGATTTCCTCTATTAAATAGTAAGCCTACATCAAGAGAAGGAGATCCTGTAAATGAATTTGCTAACATTATCATACGGTCGTCTGTATAAGAATCTTGAACTGCAAGATTAGCAAAACTACCAGCAACAGTAAGATTACCTTGAACAGTTAAATCATCGTTCATAGTTACAGCACCGGTAAAAGCGGTAGAACCGCTTATGACAGATGCTATATTAGCTTCGGCAGCTGCTACATTATCCTGAACGGTATTAGTATTTGTTTGATCAGTTTTGCTGTCTAATTGATTTTGAATTGCAGAAGTAACTCCCGAAACATAACCTAACTCTGTAGAGGTAACAGAAGAAGACTCTACGCCTTTGGAGGCTCCAGAAATTAATGCCCTAGATGCTGTTAGAGAATCAACTATGATTGTTGAGGTGTTTGCACTACCACGAACATCTAAGTTGTATTCAGAAGTAGCCGTAGCATCTCCAATAATAACATTGCCTGCTCCGCTCGCTGCGTGATAGCGAATTACCACATTAGCAGGAACACCTACAGAAATAGTTCCAGAGGCTGGACTTACGTTATCTACGCCTAAAGCAGTTACTGACGTATCTCCAATATTTGCATTGGATCTAACATCTACGGCATAACGAGAGGAGCCAGAAATACTATCAGGAACACCCATATGTAAACGACCAGTTACGTCTTGTGTAGTAGATGCCCTTAAAATAATGTTAGCTGGAGTTCCTAGATAAAATCCAGTACTAGAAGGGTTTGCATTGGATAATGCAACAGTATTAATAAAAGCCTCTTGAATACGGGCGTTACCACTTACATCTAAATTATACTTTCCTTGTCCTGCAGCACTGTTAATACGAACAAAAGATATTCCGCTACTGTGTTTTGTTGTCCCAACAATAACATTAGCAGGGTCACCCAAACTAAGAGTCTGTGTTTCTGGAGCATTATTCCCAAGAAAACCAATTTCTGTATTAGCATAAGTATAAGTATTACTTAATAAATTAGCAGCAACTCGTACAACATTATCTTGCACTAAATTAACATTAGATGTTAAATCTGCGTGAACAAGGGAAACATTAGCAGATGCTGCTAATTTATCTATTGTTACAGCCCCAGCAGCTATCTTATCTGTAGTAACAGCTCCATCAGCTATCTTATCTGTAGTAACCGCATCACTTTCAACAACTGAAGTAGTAATTCTTGTTAATGCCATTTATTATTCCTTTTCGGAATCAGCTTCTTCTTCTAATTCCGCAAAAAATTCTGCTAAAAAGTCTTTTGGTTCTAAAGGTTCTTCCTCGTTATCAGGAAAAAATTCTTTTAAAAATTCCTCAACTTGTTCGTCTACAGAAGGCGGTTTAAGTAAATCATCCCATTTTTCTTGAACACAAGCATTTTTAACAACCTTTAAACAATACTCTACTGTTTCCTCATCTAGAGCAGTTATTGCTTTTCCAAACTGTTTTCGTTCTGTGTGTGTTACTTCTCCGTTGTATTCTAAATAAATACCTGTAATATCCCCTTTAACTAATTCAAGAATTTTTGGTTCGTGTTCTCCTAGTAGTTCTAAAGGAAATACTCGTGATTTAAACTCTCCCTTTTTTTCTTCTGTAATTTCTCTATATTGACAAATAACTCTGTCTTGCGTCAAATTATCAATTTCAAATTTCATATATTCCATTTTAGTCCTCTATGTTTTAATTATAAAGTTTACCGCAATGTGCGGTAAAGTAAGAGTATGTGTGTGTCCACCAGCGGTAACA
>Ga0222719_10001052_pt1 | contig 27497 bp, 27 predicted proteins | sample C33_34DmetaG_FD_165039 | JGI IMG/M metagenome (GOLD analysis project Ga0222719, IMG submission 165039) | Estuarine water microbial communities from San Francisco Bay, California, United States - C33_34D | ecosystem: Environmental > Aquatic > Marine > Unclassified | place: USA: California...
TGGGCTTCAAAAAGTTGAGTTAGAAATTTTTCAAGGATTTATTTTTGTTAAATTGCTAAAATCAGATGCACCGAGTGTTAAAGAGCAATTTTCACCATACATTAATGAAATTGAGCAATACAGACTCGAAGATATGCGACCTTTGGGGCGGATAACAATGAGGCCTAGGAAGGTTAATTGGAAACAAATAGCAGATAACTATGTGGATGCTTTGCATATTCCTGTAGCACATCCCGGCTTATCAAATCTTGTTGGCAAAAGCTACGGTGTCGAAGTCTCTAACAACAATGGATATGTGCATAAAATGTGGGGAGACGGAAGCAATATTCGTAAAGATAATTTGTCCAATATGCTATATGACAAATATTTGCCTCATATGGATCATCTGCCAGACAACAAACAAAGATATTGGCTTTATTATAGACTGTGGCCAAATTTAGCATTTGATATTTATCCTGAACAAATGGACTTCATGCAATTTATCCCAATTGATGCTCAAACAACGATGATCAGAGAAATAGCATATGCATTGCCAGATGACCGAAGGGAGGTAAAAGCTGCGCAATATCTTAATTGGAGAATTAACAGACAAGTTAATAATGAAGACACTCAGTTAATCAATTGGGTACAAGAAGGTATGAACACAAATAATTTTCAAAGCGGGCCATTAGCTGAAACAGAAATATGTTTAATTGATAGCGCAACAAAAATAAGAAATTCCATTCCAGTTGCTTCAATGGCAAAAGCACCAAAAGAATCAGAGATTCATAACATTAATGCAGAATTAAAATGCATAGCCACTTAACAATTAAATTTTTTTCTTTAAACTTACATAAAATCAATCAAAACAACAAACTATGATATTTAATGACTTATTAAGCTCTATTGGCAATACTCCTGTAATCAAGGTCAATAATACTGCACCAAAAAATATAAATTTGTATGTGAAAGCTGAATACTTTAATCCTGGAGGGTCAGTAAAAGACAGATTAGCCTCAAGCATAATCAACGAAGCTGAAAAAAATGAGGATCTCAAGCCTAATCAGACAGTTATTGAAGCAACAAGTGGAAATACTGGCGTCGGATTAGCAATGGTATGTGCAAGCAAGGGTTATCCATGCATTATAACCATGCCAGACAGCGCTTCTATTGAAAGAAGAAAGTTAATGAGATTTTTAGGCGCAAAGGTTTTATTAACTCCAGGGCCTGAAGGAGCAACTGCAGCTTATGATCTTGCAAAAAAACTAGCTGATAAAAATAATTGGTTTTATGCTCGACAATTTGAAAATTTAGCTAATGCTGATATTCATGAGCAAACTACAGCGGTTGAAATTTTAAATGATTTTAAGGATATAGGATTAGATTATTGGGTTTCGGGTTATGGAACGGGAGGAACATTTAGCGGTGTATCGCGTGTTTTGAGAAAACATTCACCAGAAACAAAGTTAATAATTACTGAACCAGAAAATGCCCAATTGATAAATAGCTTGCGATCACAAGAACGAAATAGTGATGGTTCCCCCTCAGGATCTCATGAAGCATGGAATCCTCACCCTATTCAAGGATGGACACCAGATTTCATTCCATTGGTTCTACAGGAATCTATAGATGAAAATTATTTTGACCAAAATATACCTGTTTCAGGTGATGAGGGAATTTATTGGTCGAATAAACTCGCCTCAAAGGAAGGAATTATGACTGGTATATCAGGAGGCTCTACATTTGCCGTGGCACTGAAGGTGGCTGAAGAGGCTCCGGATGGATCAAATATCTTGTGCATGCTAGCTGATACCGCTGAGAGGTACTTAACATCTCCATTATTTAGTGAGATTGATTCAGAGATGAATGAAAAAGAAAAAGAGATTTTAAATTCTATTTAATTTTTTTTGCAGGAATTCCTGCTACCGTAGAGTCTGCAGGGACATCCTCCAGAACCAAGCTTCCGGCAGCTACAATGGAATTATTACCCACCTGAACGTTGCCCAATACTGTGCTTGAAGCATAAATCGAAACTCCATCATGAATCTTAGGGTGTCGATCCTCCTGAGTAAAGCTGTGCCCTCCAAGAGTGACTCCTTGAAAAATTGAAACATTTTTTCCAATTTTTGCAGTTTCTCCTATCACTACACCCGTCGCATGATCAATCATCACTGGACTATCTATGGTTGCGGCTGGATGAATATCTACACCAAAAACTTCTGATGATCGATTTTGGATAAAAAGAGCCATGGTATGCCTTTCAGCTTTCCATAAAATATTGCTTGACCTGTATGCAGCCAAGCCTTGAAAACCTTTATAAAAAAGTAAAGGGGTAGATAAATATTTGCATGCTGGATCATTTTCGCGAAAAAAGACAATATCTTTGATTAAACTTTTTTCAATGGCTTCATCCTTATCAAATGCCGCAAAAATTATATGATATAAATCAATTGACGATAACGCATCATTATTGAGCTTCGAAGCAAGGATAGCTGCTGTAGCTTCAATAATATTAGCTTTAGATAAGATTAAACTTTCTAAATAGTCCTTTAATGTTGGCTCAGCATCAATCCTCAGAGCTATTTCTCTTTTAATATCATTCCAAATACTACTGTTCATAATAATTTAAATCTTTAGAAAAAAGATTTATTAGATTGTATGCGGGGTTGCAAAAAATTGATTGATCAATGGCTCAAAAGATTCAAGCGAATCAGTTTTATAATTAGGATCAAATGCAGCTTGATCCCACTCATCAGTAAACTCAATTGCTTTTGAGTACCAAGATTCATTAATATACTGCTTGCGCAAATCTTGAGGCTTACCCATATATTGATAATAATGCTCACCTTGAAAATCTTGATGAGTCCTTATAATGTGATAAGCATCATCGCTAACATAAGGCTTAATCATCTCAGCGGCAATCTGACCATGATTGGGAACATTGATAACCTTGCCAATATCATGCACCAAGCTTATTAATATCATCTCATCATCAGCTCCTGCTCTCCTTGCCATTGTTGCTGTCTGCAAAGCATGATGCAGTTGATCAGTGCCGAAACCAAGAGTGAGTTTTTTTGCCTCTTTTAACATTGAAAGGATTCTATTAGGCATGTCAAAAATATGAGGCATATGCTCGTTACTGATATGCTGCCATTCTTCCTCTGTGCTGTGATCCATTCTAGTAAACATAGAAAACTCTCTAAAATTCAATTAAATAATGTATATAAATTAACTTATTAAACCAAAAAAGGCTATACGATTGAGAAACAAAAATATTAAATTTAGAAAAAGCTAATTTACTGTAAATTTAAGTACAGAATGGATTTTTGCTGCTTCAAAAAGATCTTTTTGAACAGGTGTTCCATCTTTATTTAATTTAACTTTTGCAAAAAAAGCATCAATAGGATTATTTGTAACAAGATCTCTGAGAGTATTTTCAACAATCTTATCATCATTGAATTCAAGCTCTATTTCTGCATCAACTAATTTACCTTTGAGCCAAATGGCTGTGGTAGATTTACCATTTAGATTCCTCCACCAAATATTTGATCTCAATGTAACACAGGTATATGAAGAGCCATGCTGATGATAGCTCACAGGAACTAAAAATTTTCTTCCAGTTTTTCGGCCTTCAAAGCTAATCACAAGCAGTTGATGACTGATAATAAAATGCAATGGAGATCTAGCAATTAATGAAACAACAGGATTAATAAATTGCCAAAAATTCATTTGTTAAGGTCTATATATGTATATGGCATTTCTATTTGTTTATCTTTTTCAATAGTTACATTATATGCCTGTTTGTTTTTTTTAAACCTTACGGTTCGTTCAGGTATCTCATTAATAAAATGTAATGCGGCGCCTCCTTCAATTCCATACATAAAATCTATATTTTTATTTTTAAGAAGCTCTTTTGTTGCAGGACGTCTTTCAGGTTCTTCATCATAATGAGGTGCGCAGCTGCCAGGTATAAAGTTCATACATTGCATTAATTTTAGCTCACTGGCCCATGAATCAGTAAGGCCGTTTTGAAACCAGCAAATAGCACCAGCGCTAACTCCACTCATTACTGTTCCATTTTCATAAGCCTGCTTTAGTATTATATCCAAGCCCCACTCTTTCCATACAGCCAGCATACTTTTAGTATTTCCGCCTCCAACAAAAATTATATCTTGGTTTAATATATGATCCTTTAGATCTACGGTTCTTTTAAAAAAACTTAGATGTGTTGGAGAACATTTTAATTTAGTAAAGACTGCATAATAATTGACTATATAAGGATCTGCATCCCCTGTGGCAGTTGGTATGAAGCAAATATTAGGTTTATCTTTTGAGGCCTGATCTAAAATATATTGTTCAATTAAATTTGATTCTTGGGTTCTTCCGAACCCTCCTCCACCAATTGCAATAACTTGACGCATTTTGATACCTGAGAGATATTAGATTTATGAAATTTAGCCACAAATATATCATCATTGGTGCAGGAAGTGCAGGCTGTGTTTTAGCTAACAGGCTATCAGAAAATTCTGATAATTCTGTTCTGTTGATTGAGGCCGGTCCAATGGATAATTTTTCATCAATTAAAATGCCTTTAGCAGCTAGTTCTTTGTTTAAAAATAAAAAATATGGTTGGGGTTATGAGACTGAGCCAGAAAAAAAATTAAATAATAGAACTATTAATTGGCCTCGAGGCAAGACTCTTGGAGGAAGCAGTTCAATCAATGGAATGCTTTATATAAGAGGACAGGCCAATGATTATGAAGAATGGGAAAAAGTTGGAAATAAAGGTTGGGGTTATAGAGACCTAATGAAATATTTTATTGAGTTAGAAAATAACCAAAATCATGAAGATCAATACCATGGAAATTTTGGCTCACTCTGGGTGGAAACTTATGAGCCAATTCTAGAGGCTTCTAGATCCTTTTTAAATGCTTGTGAAAAATATGGATTAGAAAAAAATAATGATTTCAATGGAGAAGATCAAGAAGGTTTTGGTAAGTATCAAGTTAATATAAAAAATGGAAAAAGATTCAGTGCATCCGATGCTTTTTTGAGACCGGCACTTGATAGGTCTAATCTGCATTTATTAACGAATACCTTGGTAGAAAAAATTATTACATCTAATAAAAAAGCTATTGGAGTTAAGGTTAAAAATAAAAATGGTAGCAATATTATTGGATGTACTTCTGAGATAATTCTTTGCGGTGGAAGCATAAATTCCCCACAAATACTTATGTTATCTGGTATAGGACCCAAAGAAGATCTCATGAAACACAACATATCAGTAGTTGAAGACCTGCCTGGTGTTGGGCAAAACCTACAAGATCATCTTACAGTTAATATCAGTTATAAAATTAATAGATTGAAAACCTTTAGTGAACTTATGAAGCCATTAGGTATGATCAAGAACCTATTTGAATATTTTATTCAGCATAAAGGACTCATGACCTATCCTGCTTCAGATATTGGTGTATTCTTTAAAACAAATAATGAAGTGGAAACTCCTAATGCACAGATACATTTTGCTCCCGGAGCAGGTAAATATAACAAGAATGGTGCCATGAAGCCTTCATCAGGCATTACGGCTTCTGTCTGCAATTTAAGACCCAAAAGCCGCGGCCATCTAACTCTTGCATCATCTAACCCAGCTGATGCACCAAAAATCTATGCAAACTATCTTGATCATGAAGAAGATATTCAATGGATGATAGAAGGTGTTGAGAAAACTCGAGAGATATTTAAAACGTCTCCCATGAAAGAATTAGAAGCCAAAGAGTTGCAGCCAGGAATTAAATGTGTTGAAAAATCTGATATAGAAGAATTTATTAGGAATGAATCATTATCAGTCTATCATCCAGTGGGCACTTGCAAGATGGGGTTAACAAAAGACTGCGTAGTCGATGATCAATTAAAGGTGAGAGGTATTTCCGGGCTTAGGGTAGCTGATGCATCGATATTTCCAAGTATTATTTCAGGTAACACAAATGCAACCTGCAATGTTATTGGAGCCAAGTGTGCTGATTTGATTTTAGAAAAAAGATAGCCTCATTCCTGAAAAACAACCTTACCACCTACTACAGTTAATATATTTTTAGATTCCAGTATCTTTTCTTCAGGAATGCTCATCAAATCTTGATCGAAAATGGAGAAATCAGCTAATTTGCCGACTTCAATGGTGCCCTTCACATCCTCTTGAAAAGAGGCAATCGCTGGCCATATTGTAAACATCTTTAATGCCTCAAACCGAGTCAGTCTCTGATCAAGATTCCAGCCATTTGCATAATACCCATCTACATCTTTTCGAGTAATAGCGGCATAGAACTCTATTCTTGGATCACCAATCTCAACTGGCGCATCAGTCCCGCCAGCAATAATAAGTCCCTGATCAATGAGATTCCTCCATGCATATGCATTATCAATTCTTTCAAGTCCCAATCTTTCAATTGCAAAATGTAAATCTCCAATAGCGTGTGATGGTTGCATTGAAGGAATAATATTTAATTCAACAAAGCGCTTTTGATCAACTGGAGTAATATTTTGTGAATGCTCTATTCTCCACCTGGGTGATTCTAAGAATTGATTATTCTTTTTTGCTTTAGTAAAAGTTTCTTCATACCAATCTAAAACCACTCTATTGCCATGATCTCCAATGGCATGAGTTCCAATTTGAATACCTTTATTTAAAGCTTTTGATAGTCTAGGTTTTGTGTCTTCTTCAAGGAATATAAAGACTCCCTTGCCATCATAATCACTATACTCTTCTAACAGTGCGGCCCCTCGAGAGCCAAGGGCTCCGTCAGCATACATTTTAATCGCTCTAACTATTAAAAAATGATCGGGGTCAAGGATTGGTCCATTTTCAATTAAACGATCTGCAGGTTCGCCATCGCTCACCATAAAATAAACTCTCTGGAGTAAATTTTTCTCAGATTTAATTTCATTTAAAATTGAAATATCATCAAAGGTGCCTCCAGGAACATGTATTTGGGTCCAGCCAAGACTTACATTTCTTTTAATACCTTCAAGGAAAGCCTCCTTGTCATTATCTCTAGTTAATTTCGGCACAAGATCTGTTATCAAGCTCATGGCCATATCAACAAGCAATCCAGTTGGCTCTCCATTTTGATCTTTTTCTATAAAGCCGCCTTGTGGATCTTTTGTATTTTTATCTATCTTTGCTAACTTTAAAACCAAGCTGTTTACTACAACCGCATGACCATCAGCTCGTTCTAAAACAATTGGATTATCTGGAGAAAAAGCATCTAGGTCATGTTTGTTTGGAAATCTTTTTTCAGGCCAAAGTTTATCTATCCAGCCTCGTCCTATAACCCAATCTCCGGGATTTTGTTCTGATAAATAATTTCTTACAACCTTCAAGGTGTCACTTAGTGAGGAGATTCCTTGAAGGTTAAGAGTCAGTTCTCTGTAGCCAATCCCCTTGAGGTGAGCATGAGCATCAACAAATCCTGGAAAGACATAACTCTCTTTTAAATTTATAACTTCTGCTCCAGAACAAGCTAAATCACTATCTGATAAAGAACTACCAACATAAGTAATTTTTGAATCTTTTGAAGCAATGCTACCAACAAATGAATCCTCATCATTGCCAGTGTATATATTGCCCTCATGAAGTATTAAATCGGCTTCAATACATTGAGTGGCTGCAAGTAAGGCCGGAGCATAGATGCTAATAATAAAAAGAAATGCTCTCAACACTTAATTTACTATGCTTCTTGAGCAGTTGGTCTAATTACTATCTCATTAACAGACACTCCTGGATCAAGTTGCAGAGCATATATTATAGATTCGGCTACTCTTTCAGCTGGTTGAGCAATATTGCCAATACCTCTACTCATTAATGCTTCAAGCATTGATTCATCTTTTATAGAAAAAGCCAGCTCAGTTTTAAAAGCACCAGGATAGATGCAAGTTACTTGAATTCTTCCAGAAGATTCCAATCTCAAACCTTCAGATATAGCTCTAACAGCATATTTGGTTCCTGAGTAAACTGCGCTTCCCGGCATAACTCTTTTGCCTGCCACAGAAGAAATGTTAATTATTTGACCTGACTCTCTTGCCAGCATATGAGAATAGACTGAATCGATTCCATATAAAACACCTTTAATGTTTACATCTATCATATGATCCCATTCATCGGTTCTGCCCTTTTCAAGTAAGGAGAGAGGCATCACTCCAGCATTATTTACCAATGAATCAATTCTTCCGAATGTTTTAATACCATGTTGCGCCAATGCATGCATCTGTTCTTTTGAAGTAACATCTGTAGCTTTATATATAGCAGATTCACTGCCAAGTTCATCGCATAACTCCTTTAATTTGTCCTCTCTACGAGCACCTAAAACTACTTTTGCACCTAGCTCAACGCACATTTTTGCAGCCTCTTTACCAAAACCAGAACTAGCACCGGTGATCATTACAATTCTATCTTTTAAATCATTCATTTATTCTCTCCCTAAAATTTCATGCTTTTTATAATAACCTATAATCCGCTGTTTCCATTTGTCTGTATAGCTTTCAAATTCTTTATTTTTAACAAGAAACTCTTTAAATAAAAGATCTCGATCTACCATTAAAATTGCAATTGATTCAATGTTAGTTTCATACATAACATTATGCGCATTGGCGTAAGCGGCACCTTGCAAAAAATAATCCTCTATCCAATCTTTCCTTTTTATTTTTTTTGCTGTTTTAAAATCAATGATTGTAGGTTTACCCTTAAATATACCAATACAATCAGCTGTTCCAGCATACAGACCATCAACAACCAGGCCAGATTCAAGACCCCAAACCTCCTCAATATCTCCCAAACAGTCATCAATAAATCTCTTCGCAATCTGATGCGCCATCAAGCCAAGTCTATCTTCGGTAAATTGCTTCCAATCAAGCCCGTTTAGATAGTTTTCAATTGCTAAGTGAACAGCTGTTCCTATTGTTGTTGCCTCATCCACAACCTCTTTAGCAGTTTTTGGACCTACCCTTCTCTTCCATGCATCTATTCCAGAATGATCTCCAGTTGCGGAAAGTATTGTTGTTACAGAAGGTACAAGATTTTCTTTAGAATCTCGATAATATCGAACATCATTTTTTTCAACACGTTCAAGTGCCGGATATTCAAATAATTTATTGATCATTCTTAATTAATTGATTGATGAGCCACCATCTACAGAAATAACTTGCCCTGTTATATAGGAGGCTCTATCTGAAAGGAGGAATGACACGAGTTCACCAATTTCTTCTGGCTCACCAATCCGTCGCAACAGAGATGATTTTTCAAGTATTTCTTTTGCTTTTGGCTCAGCCTCAAAATATTGCTTCACACCAGGAGTGTTAATCGTTCCTGGCGAAACAGCGTTTACTCTAATTCCATTTCTAGCAACTTCCTTGGCAACAGATTGAGTAAGATTATTTACAGCTGCTTTACTAGCTGCATATATGGAATTAAAAGCATAACCTCTTATAGCTGAATTAGAAGAAATATTAACTATGGACGCAGGAATTGATTGCTCCTTTAAAGACATGATCTCAACTTGTAGGCATTTCCATAATGATGTGAAAGTTAAATCAAGTGTTGCTTGAACATCCTCAAGTGAATAATTTTCAACTGGCCCTAATCCTTTTGATGCGGCCGCATTATTACAAATACAATCTAATTTATTAAATGTAGATATGGTTGCTTCAATCATTGATTGGATAGCATTGGTATCGGTTAAATCTGCCTCAAAACATGCTGCAGAATTTGGAAAAAGTGAATTTATTTCACTAGTTACCTTCTCAGCTGATTGTTTATTTAGATCTACAATCATAATTTTTGATCCATGAGAAGCTAAAATTTTAGCAATGCCCTCTCCAATACCTTGACCAGCTCCTGTGACTAAAGATACTTTGTTTTCTAAATCCAATTCAAGCTCCTTTTAAATGGTTGATTAAAAATTTTAAAATATAATTATAGGTTGAGATTCTATTGGTTTCATTAAGTGTTTCATGCCTTGCTTCATCAACGAGATAAAGTTCTGATTTGCATTCATTGTCTATCAAGCATTGGTATAATTTCCTAGTCCCTTTTCCCATTGCGCCCACAGGATCATGAGAGCCAGAGAAAACTAAAATGGGAATATTTTTTTCAATGAATGATAAATTTTTTTGATCAAAAACTAATTTGATGCCCGCGATAAGATCAAACCATAGCTGATTAGTAACAACAAAACCGCATAAAGGATCATTTGTATAATCCTCTACTCTTTCTACATCTTGAGATAACCAGTCATTGGGGGTGATAGTATTTTTGAATTTACTGTTAAAACCACCAAAAATTATCTTATGTATCAAAGTACTATAACCATTCTTGCCAAGTCTAAACATCTCTATTTTAAGCAATAGCTTCTGAATAAAAGTCTCAAAAGAATTAGGATAACTTGATCCAGACAGCATTGCGGCATCAAAAATATTTTTTTGCTGCAGTGCTGATAAGCCTATCCAGGAACCCATACTATGTCCTAGAAGAATTTTTGGCATATTTGGAAATCTCTTATTTGTATCAAGATGTATAGCAAGTAAATCATTTACAACTAAATTCCATCCATTCTCTCGATCAAAAAAACCAATTTCATTGCTCAAAATTCTCTCGCCATGTCCGCGATGATCATGAATGACAACATGGAAACCGTTTACATTCAAAAAATTTATAAACTCTTTGTATCTACCTTTGTGCTCAGCCATGCCATGAGAGATTTGAATCAAGCCAAGCATTGAATCCGTTCTTGATTGATGAAACTCATAAAACAAGTTTGAATTGGGATTTGTATCTAATGCTATTTTTTCCATATGACTATAAAATAACATGTATTGGGGTAAAGACATGGAAGATATATATATTTCTGGAACAGGTATTTGGACGCCACCACACAAAGTCTCAAATCAAGAACTTGTTGAGTCTTTCAATAGTTATGTTGAACTTTATAATGCTGAGAATTCAGAAGAAATTGAATCTGGCTCTTTAAAGGCGCTAGAACCTTCTTCATCAGAGTTTATAGTTAAAGCCTCAGGAATACAGAATAGATACGTAATAGAAAAAGAATCCTTGCTTGACCCGAAACGCATGAAGCCAATGATAGAAGCAAGGGATGATGACTCTTTATCAATTTGCGCTGAAATTAGCGTAATTGCAGCAAAACAGGCGCTTAAAAATGCAAAATTATCTCCCTCCGATATAGATGCAGTGATAGTTTCTACCGCAAATCTTCAAAGGGCTTATCCGGCAATTGCTATTGAGGTTCAAAACGAATTAGGCATTGAGGGTTATGCTTATGACATGATGGTGGGTTGTTCTTCTACGACTTTTGGAATCAGTAACGCCTATTCGGATATAGCGTCAGGCAAAGCATCAAAAATATTAGTAATAAACCCTGAGATCACAACTGCGCACAACAATTATAAAAATAGAGATAGCCATTTTATTTTTGGTGATGTTTGCACAGCTGCGGTTGTTGAAAAGGATTCTCAGTCACCAAATAGATTCAAAATATTAAATGCAAAATTGAAAACTCATTTTTCAAATAATATAAGAAATAATTTTGGCTTTATGAACTCCATTGAAGACAAAAATTATACAGATCAAGAACTGCTGTTTGTTCAAAATGGTCGAAGTGTTTTTAAGGAAGTAATGCCAATGGTTATAGCTTTAATAAGTGAGCATCTTGAAGAAAATAATCTATTGCCCAATGAAGTTGAGCAATATTGGCTTCACCAAGCAAATATAAATATGAACACCTATGTTGTAAAAAAACTTCTAGGTGATGACTTTCCCCCAGAGAGAGCTCCAAATGTTCTTGATGAGTATGCAAATACTGGCTCAGCAGGATCACTAATTTCATTTCATAAATATAATTATTTAAATCCAGGACAAAAAGGAATTATCTGCTCATTTGGTGCAGGGTATTCTATCTGCTCAATTCTAGTAGAAAAAGCATAAAAACATGAAATATCTTTTGCCATTACTGGTCATTCTGACCTCGGTAATAGGATCTCTAGCAAATATATATATTAACTCAGATGACTGGTATAGCAGTCTAATTAAGAGTTCGCTTAATCCTCCTAGTTTTGTTTTTGGAATTGTGTGGCCAATACTATATGTATTAATGGCGATTATTGCATATAAGCTAGCGCATAAAATAGCGCCTATCTTTATTATGCAATTAGTTTTAAATGCGGCATGGTCATGGATTTTCTTTTATTTTCATGCCCCAATCATTGCTCTTTTAGACATTGGTTTGTTGATCTATTTAAATCAAAGAATATTGATGATAATTAAAAAAGAATCAGGCGCGCTATACTTTCTTTATCTTCCTTATATTTTATGGCTATTATTTGCAGCATTTTTAAATGCTTCAATTGTTTTTCTGAATTAAAAAATACCTATTACAAGACCGGTCATACAAGAAGCAAGTGTAGCCCCAATCAATGCCTTGATTGACACTTTAATCAAGTCATTCTTTCTTTCTGGTGCCATTGCGCTGATTCCTGAAACCAAAATTCCAACAGAAGAGAAATTGGCAAAGCCACACAACGCATATAGAGTAATTAACTTTGATCTATCCGATAAGGCATCAGGTTCTATGTTTGCAAGAGCTCCATAAGCAACAAACTCATTAAGAGCTGTCTTTAGACCAAGCAACTCAGCAGCGGCTAAGGTTTCTGAAAGAGGTACTCCCATTAACCATACAATGGGGAAAAAAATGTACCCAAGAATAAGCTGTAAAGAAAGATCAGTAATTCCAATCCATCCCCCTAAAATTCCAAGCAAAGAATTTAGTAAAGAAACAAGAGCGATAAAGGCAATTAAAATAGCTCCAACATTCAAACAAATATCTAACCCGTCTTTAGTGCCTCTAGTAATGGCATCCATAGAGCTATCGTAAACCTTCGGCACAGATTTTCCGTCAAAATTAGTCACTTCTGCAGAGGGGATCATGATGTTTGCATACATAATTGCGGCAGGTATGGAGAGTATAGAAGCTGATACTAAATGTTGAATTAGATTAATGTCTGGGAATTGTGGTGCAAGCATGGATACTAAAGCAATCATAATAGAGCCAGATACAGTGGACATTCCAGCTGTCATAAGAATTAATAATTCTTTTTCTGTCATTCTAGAAAGATAAGGTCTCACTAATAGAGGAGCTTCAACCTGACCCATGATTATATTTGCCGTTGCACCCAATCCAATTGGACCACCAATGTTAAAAAGTTTTTCAAAAACTTTAGAGATGGCACGAATGATCAATGGCAAAATATTCCAAAACCAAAGCAATGCTGAGAGACTCGATATGACGATAATCAAAGGTAAAATTTGAAATGCAAAAATCATAGAATTTCCAGTACCAGATGATTCAAAAGGAGAGGAAGAACTATTGCTGAGGTATCCAAAAACAAACTCAGCTCCCTCCTGAGTTGCTGTCTGCAGTGCTGTGACACCTTCAGAAAGATAAGCAAAGATTTGAATAATAAAAGGAATTTTTAATAATGCGAAAGCAAGGAATATTTGTAAAATAATAGCTAATACAATGTGCCTAAAATTTATTAATTTTCTATCTTTAGAAAATGGAATCGCAATACAAATCAGACCAATAAAACCAATTATTATTTGAAAAATTGAAGTAATAATCATTGCTTATGATAATTTAATTGCTTTTAGTCTCTCTTCTAAAAAATCATGAGCGCTTATAGATTCTGTTGAATTATCAACAATAGAGCTAAGTTCAATTTCAGGAGACGGATGAAGAAAAAAAGGCATGCTGTACCGAGATGAGGAAGATCCGATATTGTTGTCAACCACTCTATGAGTTGTACTTTTGAGTTGCGATCGAGTAACAAGCTGCATCATATCCCCAATATTACATACAATTGATTTGGTTTGTGCCTCTATCGGTACCCAGTCACCATCAGAATTCTGAACCTCTAACCCAGACTCTTCAGCTCCCACTAATAAAGTTATCAAATTAATATCCTCATGCGCTCTTGCACGAAGAACATTTGATCGATCTTCAACTGGAGGGTAATGAATAAGTCTTAGAATAGAATTGCCTTTTGATACCCAGCTATTAAAGAAAGTCGGTTCTTTCCCTAAAATTATAGCAATCGAACTTAATACCTTGATTCCCAATGAATTAAGTTGACTAAACAATAAATCAAATTGATTATTAAACTGATTAATCTCAGATACTGTTATATTTTTTTCAATTCTAGAATCAAATAAATAATTGACGTTAGGTCCATGATGCCAAAATTCTTTCTGATCAGGCACTGTTTCTCCGACTGCAGTTTCTATTCCCACAGGGGTGTAGCCCCTTGAACCTTTGAGATTTTTTTGATGGTAATTATTCTTGATATCCTGCGATAGATTGAAAAAATCTTTAGATAAAGAATAGCACTTTGTTAATAATTCATCAGATACGCCATGATTATTAATTGAAAAAAACCCGTGTTCTTCAAGCGCTTCTTTTAGGGCAGCTATAGATTGAGCATCACCTTTTTCGATGTCTTTGAATGAAAGTTCTGGAATACTGTATGACATAATTAGAGTTTAACAAAAAAAAAGGCAGATATTTCTGCCTTTTTTAATTTATATACTAAAACCTAAAATTTATAATCAAAACCTATTTTAATTATATATTGAGAAGGTGTATTAACGAGTGTAGAGTCATCAGATCCATTAAAACGAGAATAATAATATTTGCCGTCATCGTTATAAACGGCTGTCACAACATTTTCTCTTCTTGGAAAAGAGGCCTCTCTGAATACACCTTTTGAATCATCCAGAAGATTAGTTAGGTTTCTTATAACAGCGTAGAGTTCAAAATAATCACCATCTCTAAATGCAGGCACCTGCTGAGAAATTTTGAGATCTAACTTGCTGAACCATTCGCTGTCTTGGTCATTTCTTGAAGTGAATGCGCCGCGCTTTAAACCTTTTGAATCAGCCCATGCGAAGAAATCATCAGCAGGAAAGCTACTATCAAAAACCACATTTGGGTCATTTGGTGACTCTGGTACATATAGAAGGTAATAATCGTTCCATGTTGGAACTGCTCCATGAGTAAAGTTATCCATACCATATGAATAAGGTCTACCTTTTTGATGGGTCCAATACAATGAAATATTTGTTCTTAATCCTGAAAATACATCAGGGGTCCAGCGAAGTGTCCCAGTAAATCTTTTTGGAATATTATAATTTGATTGAGCCAATGGTGGATTTTGAGGGTCATTTGTAGCAATGCCAGTGAAATTACTATATGCGACTGAAGATGTCATGGGTGCTACGTCTTCCGTATCGATTGATGCATAACCAAGAGTAAGGAAAACATTTTCAAATTGCTTGCTTAAGGATATTGAGAATGATTCACTTTTACCATCAGTTGATGCATTGCCCAACTCATAATCTTCTCTAAATGTGCTACTAAAGATCGGCAATCCTGCAAAATCATACTCACCAGTGTAGGTGTTTGCAAGATTTCTGACTTGAGCTGAATTTTCTGCTTCTGCCTTAATATAGTCAGCTGTTAAGACAACATCACTGATAGTAAAAAACTCAGAAAGATTAATGTCAAAAGTTTTGATTACACCGATAGCTGCTTTAGTAACAGAAGGTATTTCATAATTTTGATCTATTGAGTTAGTTCCCCCGGCTGCGGAACCACTAGCTACAGCATTCACCAAGGAACAAGGAACACCATAACCAGGACCTTGCGTGGTTGGTTGACCAGTTCTTCCATCACACATGGGAGTAGCGAACATGTCAACATTTGTTAAATCCAATTGAATGTTGGAAACACCATCATTGGACCAAATGTTTGAATACCAGACAACTGGATTACCACCAGAAAACTTTCCGATACCTCCATATATCTCAGTAGTATCATCTAAGTCGTAATTGAATGAGAGTCTAGGCATTAAAATGGATTCACCATCAAAAGTATGGGTATTAGATCTGCCATAGGCACTGACAAATGCTGGATTTTCTTTGGGTGCACCAGTTACACCATACTCTTCATATCTCAGACCATAAGTTACGTCCAACCTATCAGATACGGCCCACTCGCTTTGAGCAAAAATAGTAGTTATATCATAGTCCCAACTTCCGCTTGCGTTAGTTGGATCAAGAGAAGGATGATTACCGTAATAAACTCTATCAACAATTCCATCTAAGAAATTTTGAAATGTATAAAAGTCCCACTCACCACCTTGTGAATGCTGAACAAACATATTAAATGAGGTTTGCTCTTCGCGCTCAATACCAAACGTGATGAGTTGGTCACCATAAACAAAGTCACCAACAAATGCCATTGTAAGATTGTCGTAATCTAGATCGTTGGCTTGACGAGAATCATCGGTACCGCCAAGCATGATATCACCACCTCCAGTAATATTTTCAATGTCAAACTCACCAAAGGGTCCTCCAATACCTTCTTGTCTATTATCAAGATCTCTGTATGCGACTCTAAACTCAGTATTAATGTCACCAATTTGTGAATAAAGCTGGAACATGTAGGCTTCCAGTTCATTCCCATTTTCATAACCATGTTTGCTTAATTCAATTTGAGTATAATAGAGATCTGAGTATCTATTGGTAAAGCCTTCACTAGAATTGTAGGTAAAAGATGCTCTGGTAATGTCACTTAGATAGTAATCAAATTTTACTAGCAGTTTTTCACTAAAACTATCTACAGCTGATGGAATTCCGCCAGGATCAAAGCCATACTTGTTTTTCATTGTGCTAATCACAAGATCTAAGGTATCTTGAGTTAGCCAATCCATCTCAGTAGGGGCTCCAGAACCAACAGGACCAAAATCAAAAGTTTCTTGGTCGTTGTACTTCTCATAAGCTGTAAAGAAAAATAATTTATCTTTAATAATTGGTCCGCCTAATGTGAAACCATATTTGTCTTCATCAAAAGGAGTATTACTGATGTTATTTCCATCAACTTTATCTGAGAGCAAATCATCATTGGTGAATTCATAAAAGAAATTACCCTCAAATTCGTTTGAACCAGATTTTGTAATTGCATTAACCACACAAGCTGAGAAACCACCATACTCAACATCAAACGGGGCGAATTCAGCGGATACTTGTTTTATTGCGTCGTAAGAAAAAGGCATTCTATTGGCTGGATATCCATTAGAATTAAGACCAAATCCATCGTTTAATGCAATTCCATCAACAGTTAGGCTGTTAAATCTTGGGCTAGAGCCATTACATTGAATCCCTCTTCCGCCGCCCTCATCCAGAGACAATCTTGGGTGTGTAACAAGCAAATCCTTGATATCTCTTTCAACTGCAGCTGCGCTCTCCAGTGCATCTGTGTTATAAAAAACTGAGGGGCCAGTTGCAAGCAAGCTTGCAGAGCTCAAGGCAGCACCAACAACAACTACCTCATCCATATCTGCTGCAGCTCCAAGAACAATAGTGACTTGTGAGTCTTTACCAAGAGCCAAATATAAATCTTCCAAAACACCAGATGCGATTCCTGACTCTGCTGAGATCTTATAAGGACCACCAAGCTGGAGATTGAGAATTGAAAATGAACCATCGGGACCACTTGAAGTTGATTGGGTTGCATTTGTTGGGCCATAAGAAATAATAAGTTCTGCATTTGGCACTGGATTACCAGATGAATTTACAACCTTACCCCTAATATTAGAAGTTGTATCTGCGCTTATGGAGAGCGAAAATAAGATTGAAAGTGCAAAGACATTTAAACGATGGAATTTGTTCATTGTTACCTCTGAGAAAGATAAATTAAAAGTTAAGTTAATATTAAACCTATTACAATGTAAAAAAAAGGGTTAAATATTTTTATTCTTAAAATGTTGCAATAAAGTTACAAAAGCTTAGATACTGATAAATGATGCTCCAAAGTAATCATGAAGAACTTGAGGCAATTCAATAGAGTCTTTTCCGTTATAGTTATTTTCTATGATGGCAAGTAAAGTCCTTCCAACGGCCAATGCAGAGCCATTAATTGTGTGAGCTAAAATTTTAGCTTCACTGGTTTTAATTTTAATATTAGCCCTTCTTGATTGAAAATCACTAAAATTAGAGCAAGATGATATTTCTCTATATTTGGATTGGCTTGGTATCCATACCTCAATATCAAATGTCTTGCAGGATGAAAACCCTAGGTCTCCTGCGCATAATTCTACCACCTGATATGGAAGCTCCAATAACTGAAGAATTTCTTCAGCATTATTCAATAAACCATTAAGATCCTCTAGAGAAGTTTCGGGTTTAGTTACTTGGACTAATTCAACTTTTTCAAATTGGTGTTGGCGAATAAGACCCTTAGTATCTTTTCCATAACTACCTGCCTCTGACCTAAAGCAAGATGTATGAGCGGTCAACTTTAGCGGGACATCTTGGTGGGGTATTAATTCGTTTCGGTATAAATTTGTTAATGGGACCTCTGCGGTTGGAATGAGGTATAGGCTTTCAGTTGTTTTAAATAAATCTTCTGCGAATTTAGGCAGGTTACCAGTAGCTGTCAGCGAATCAACATTTGCCATCAATGGTAAATAATATTCTTCATAGCCATTCTTAGAGGCAACATCTAACATAAAAGTTATTAATGATCGTTGAAGCTTAGCCATATCACCGCTTAAAACAGAAAACCTTGCGCCTGCTATCTTTGCCGCTAGATCAGTATCTATTTTTTTTGTTATATCAATATGATCTACTGTATTGACTGATGTAATTTTACCAATTTTTCTGATAATAACGTTTTGATTTTCATTTATGCCGTCTGGTACTGAGTGATGAGGAGTATTGGGGATATCAAGCATAAAGTTATTAACAGATGATAAAATTGTATTCAAAGAATCATTTTTATTTTTTAAATCTTTATTGATTAAATCGATTTGCTTTTTTAATTCACCCGTATCTTCATTTTCGCCTTTTAATTTACCAAATTCATTGGATAAATTTTTTCTATTTGATTGCAAAGTTTCAACCTCTGTTTGCAAAAGTTTTCTTTCAGCATCCAAATTAATAAAGGTTTCCTTATCAAGAACGTATCCCCTGCGCGCGAGAGCTTTTTCAACACTGTGAATGTCATCGCGCAGATCTTTTATATCAATCATTTTTATGAAGTTTTAAATAATGAATAAGCCAAAAAAGTTCCTATAATGCATGAGGCAATGGATGCCGCCACATAGATTAGAGCGTTAATCACTTTACCATTATATAACAATTCAATGGTTTGCTGTGAAAAGGCCGCCATAGTAGTGAAAGACCCTAAAAAACCAATAACCAAAAAGAAATATAAATTTGATTTAAGTTCTGAGATTTGGGCCATTGCTATGCCAATGCAAAAGCACCCAATAAAGTTGACCGCCATTGTCCCAGAAGGTAGCATGAAAAAATAATTAGCTTTCAACAAATCATTAACTAAATGCCTTGCTGATGCTCCCAATGCGCCGCCGCAAGCAATCATTAGAACCTTGATCATATTTGTACCAACTCTATGCCGTGCTCAATACCTATTGAATCCTTGTAACGAATTAGTACCAAATTATCATTTTTAAAAAAAAATTTTATAGAGCTTGAGCCATCGTTCGGGATGATTTCTATCAAAGCATCATTTAAATAGTTTATTTTATAGTTTTTAGAATTACTATCCACGCCGTCTGTCAGCAAATTAAGAAAAAAGGAATTTATTTCCTTAATACTAACTCTTTGTTTTTGATCTAAAAATAAATCATGAATTTCAATGAACTCTCCTTCTAGTCGATAGTTCTCCTCAAATGGAGATAAAACTTTTACTGTTATAACCTCATCATCGTGAAAAATTTTACCAGACGAGGTACCAATTTTTAATTCAGACTGATCAAGAGATTTTTCAATAAATTGATAATTCTTTTTTAAAACCTTATTGAGAAGTTCAGAAGCGCTTGAACCATCAGCGAGAGCGACCGAAGAAAACAAATAAAAAATAAAAAATATTCGAAAAATCATTGTTGCTTTGGCACTAAAACTTCACGACTACCATTACTACTCATCTCAGAAACAAGCCCAGCCATTTCCATGGCTTCGATTATTCTGGCAGCCCTGTTATATCCAATCCTTAATTTTCTTTGAACAGCAGAAATAGATGCCCTTCTTGATTCTATAACAAAACTGACTGCCTCATCATAAAGCTCATCATCTTCATCAGAAGAATCAGAGTTATCACCATCAGACCAACCAGGAATCGGTCCTGTTTCCTGAAGTTCAGAAGTGATTTCTTCTAAATAATTTGGTTCAGATTTCTGTTTCCAACTGTCGACAACTCTGTGTACTTCATCATCACCAACAAATGCTCCATGAACTCTTTCAGGGACACCTTGACCAGCAGGTAAATACAACATGTCACCTGCTCCAAGAAGTTGCTCTGCGCCACCCTGATCAAGAATAGTTCTTGAATCAATTTTAGAAGATACCTGAAATGCAATTCTGGAGGGGACATTAGCCTTGATAAGCCCAGTAATAACATCTACCGAAGGTCGCTGTGTTGCTAAAATTAAATGGATTCCAGCTGCTCTTGCTTTTTGAGCGATCCTTGCAATTAAATGCTCTACTTTTTTACCAACAATCATGATCATATCCGCAAATTCATCGACTACTACAACAATTGACGGCAACTCTTCCAGTGGCACTTCTTCCTCTTCATTAAAAGGATCCAATAAAGGTGTGCCAGCAGCATTAGCTTCAGCTACTTTTTGATTAAAAGCTGCCAGGCCTCTCACACCCATTTCTGACATTAATTTATACCTTCTATCCATCTCGGCAACACACCATCTCAATCCATTGGATGCGTCGGTCATATCTGTAATAACTGGAGTGAGAAGATGGGGTATGCCTTCATAAACTGAAAGTTCTAGTATTTTTGGGTCTATCATTATTAGACGGACTGCCTCTGGATCAGATTTAAATAATAGACTCAGCAACATAGCATTTAGACCAACAGACTTTCCTGACCCAGTTGTACCTGCTACTAATAAATGAGGCATTTTTGCCAGATCAACTACTATAGGTTTGCCTGCTATATCATGACCTAATGCCATAGATAAAGGTGAAGTGGAGTTATGAAATGTCTCTGAGGACAAAATTTCTGTAAGGCGAACCATCTTTCTATTTGTATTCGGTATTTCAATACCAACAACTGATTTTCCTGGAATGACTTCAACCACTCTAACGCTCATGACTGCAAGGGATCTCGCTATATCTTGAGCAATATTTGTAATCTTGCTGGCCTTAGTTCCTGGAGCAGGCTGAATTTCAAATCTAGTCACTACCGGGCCAGGAATAACAGAAACAACTTTTGCCTCGACTCCAAATTCTTGCAACTTAATTTCAAGCCTATCTGCTACTTCATCCAGCTGCTCTTTTGTAAGGGATGAGCCATCATCCAGCACCCTATCAAGAAGATCTGTTGAAGGCATCTCTGGATTAGTATTTTTATCTTTCGGCTTATAAACAGTAGATGTGACTGCTGATTCATTTTTTGATGTGTCATTTTTTAATACTGTTTTAGAGGCCTCTTGTGATTTAGTTTGTGGTTGAGGTGTTGCTGGATTTGATTTGGGTAGATTTAATTCTCTTGGTTTAGCTTCAACCACAGAACGTTCAACCAACGATTCGTTCTTAACTTTAAATTTTGAGAAATCAATAGATCTCAAAGCATTAAATAAGAATTTAAATAGACGATTAAATTGTGCGCTAACCTCCAAGATGAGATATTTGGCTCCATTTCCAAGAGCATCAATAACCGATAGCCAGGAAAATGAAAAAGTTAAAGAAATGGATGCTAAAAAGAAAATTACTATAAAGATTAAAGAGCCAACGATTCCAAAAATATTTGAAAGGTTGGTAAAGATCAATGCACCTACAAGGCCCCCTGATGAGGACTGGGGAAAATAATCACCAGAATAATAAAATTCACATAATGCAGAAAATGATGAAAGTAATATTAGTGCGGAGGTAAATTTAATTACTTTATGTGTTTTATCAGATGGCTGATAAAAAAATAGCTGTTTGACAGCAACAAAAGATAGGACCAATAAAAATAGATATGCGCCTATGCCAGCAACCGAAAATAAGGCGTCTGAAAGATAAGCCCCGAAGGGTCCACCCAAATTTTCTATTGAACCCGAAAGCGAGCTGATGGATGAGAGACTTGGATCAAGTGATGAGTATGAAACAAGTGAAATGAAAATGTATAAAACTGAACCTAGGCAAAAAAATGCAAAAACATTTTTTAAAGTACCGGCTGATAAATTTGATTGCTCTAGTTTTTTTGCGATGATTGACTCCTGTTATCAGTATTATATTGAGATATAGCTTATTTAGTTAGAAAAGATAACAATTTCTTTACTCTCTATCTTATAATTCACACATGGAATATCAACATCATAAACTCATTATCTTAGGTTCAGGCCCGGCAGGTTATGCAGCGGGTATTTATGCTGCAAGAGCCGGACTCAAACCTTTGCTGATTACAGGTGCAGAACAAGGTGGTCAACTCACAACCACAACTGATGTGGAAAATTGGCCAGGAGATTCTGATGGTTTGCAGGGTCCAGAATTAATGGAAAGAATGAAAAAGCATGCTGAACATTTTGATGTCCAGATCGTTAATGATCATATAGATGAAACTCAATTATCTGAAAAACCATTCAAATTAATAGGCAGTCAAAATTGGTCATGCGACTCTCTTATTATTTCAACCGGAGCAAGTGCAAAGTATCTTGGCTTGCCCTCAGAAAAAGAATTTTTAGGTAAAGGAGTATCTGCCTGTGCTACCTGCGATGGTTTTTTCTATCGCAATCAAGAAGTGGCCGTAATTGGAGGCGGAAATACGGCTGCTGAAGAGGCTTTATATCTTTCTCGTATTTGTTCAAAGGTTCACTTGGTTCATAGAAGAGATGAACTCAGAGCTGAAAAAATTCTTCGAGATAGAGTTGCTGAGGCAGTTAACGAGGGAAAAATTGAGATGCATTGGAATTCTCAATTGCATGAGGTGCTGGGAGATGAAAAAGGCGTTCATTCAATTGAAATAACTACAGACGGTAAAAATAAAACGCTCGAATTAACTGGGGTATTTATTGCTATAGGGCATCACCCAAATACTGAGATCTTTAAAGGTCAGCTTGAAATGAAGAACGATTACATCACTATTAAATCAGGAACAGATGGTATGGCTACCGCAACCAGCGTGCCAGGTGTTTATGCCGCAGGCGATGTTTCAGATCAGATTTATAGGCAGGCTATTACTTCGGCTGGCTTTGGTTGTATGGCTGCTTTGGATGCTGAGAAATTTCTATCTGAGTAATTATTGACCAGATACCCAGAAAACCATCCCAACCACAAAAACCGCGATAAGTATTAAAGCAACTCTTGAATCTGATTTGCTGTCTTCGTTAGACTCTTTTGAATCAAAATATTCATCGTATTTATCTGACATAATTATTCTCCATGCGTTAAAACTACTCTACCCTGTTGGCCACCCTTTAAAATAAGGTCAATCTCTTGTTGTAAATTTTCTTTTGTAACAATTGTTATCATTGACGAAAGATCTAGCCTCCATTCGTCAGCGAATTTATTCCAGATACTGCTCTTAAAATCTATTGCTGATTCAGCTGAATCAATACCGCAAAGTGAAATACCTCTTAGAATAAATGGAAATACTGTTGTATTAACTTCAATACCAGCAACATTGCCACAGCATGCAACGACACCATGAGGGGATATTTGAGGAAGCATTTTGCTCAATACATTTCCACCAACTGTATCAATAGCACAAGAAAATAAAGGTCTCTCCATAGCTTTAGAAGGAGCCTCTAAATACTCATCACGCATAATGACATTGGCAGCTCCAATTGATTTTAGAAACTCGACCGAGGAGGGTTTACCAGTTAATGCAGAAACCTCTTTACCTAGCTTTGACATCAGCATCACACCTATTGAGCCAACTCCTCCAGTGGCCCCTGAAACCAAAACAGGTAGGTCAGATTCTTTTGAAGATTCATATATTTTTAGTACGCTAGCGGCAGCCGTTAATCCAGCAGTACCTATTGACATCACCTCTAAACTTGACAAAGAGGATGGCTTTTTAACAACCCATCCAACCGGCACATTAATATACTCCCCAAAACCACCTGGAGTGTTCATGCCCATGTCATAACCAGTAACTATAACCTCTTCACCTTCATTGAATTTAGAAGAATTACCATCGGCAATAATGCCCGCAGCATCAATTCCTGGAACAAATGGATAATTTCTTGTTACTCCTTTATTTCCAGACGCTGACAAAGCATCTTTATAATTTAATGAAGAATGAGATACCTTGATTTGAACAAACCCATCTGCCGGCTTTTTAAGTTCCAGCTTGGATATTGAGGCAGAAAAAACACCATCGTTTTCCTCAACAAAATATGCTGAATATTGCATTATCTTGGTTTCATTCGCATAGCTGAATCAAGTCTAATTGTTTCACCATTTAAATATGTATTTTCAACAATATGTGCAGCCAAATTACCAAATTCAGATGGAATCCCAAACCTATGAGGGAACTGGGTTGATTCAAGCAATGGATCTCTTACTTTATCGGGAGCCATTTGCATTAAAGGGGTATCAAAGATACCCGGTGCAATAGTGTTCACCCTGATTCCATGCCTTGCAAGATCTCTAGCGGCGGTAAGAGTTAAGCCAATAACACCAGCTTTTGAGGCACTATAGGCTGATTGTCCAATTTGACCTTCATAGCCTGCAATGGAAGCAGTATTAATAATAACTCCCTTCTCACCATCCTCACCCGCTTCATTTTTGTCCATAAGTTCTGCGGCCAAACGCATAACATTAAATGTCCCGACCAAATTTAAATCAATAATAAATTTAAAATGATCTAATGGATGAGGTGCATCTTTACCAATAATTCTTGCGCCATATCCAGTACCAGCACAGTTAATAGCAACATGCAATTTGCCAAACTCTTCTTCAATTTTTGACATAGCATCCTTTACAGGCTGTTCCTCCATAATGTTAGTATTTACATATTTAACATTATCATCGCCTAGCTCATCGCAAATGACATTTGCATTGTCATCATTAATATCAAGAATCATGACTTTTGCACCCTGAGATACAAAGTATCTAGTTGATGCCTCACCCAAACCTGATGCGCCACCAGTAATTGCTATAACCTTATCTTTTAGTTCCATTGAATATCTCCATGTTGAACGAGAATTATACCTAGCTATTTAAAAAATGATCACATTAAAAGTGTAAAAAAATTATTGGCACAATAATTGCACTCATATTTATGTAACTTCATAAAACATATAGGAGAAATTATGAAAAGATTGTTTTTACTAGTAGGCATGCTTGCTATACCCTCTTTTGCAGCAGTAAGTGCAAATGTTTCCTTTGCCTCAGATTATGTCTGGAGAGGAATGACGCAAAGCGATGGACCTGCAATTCAAGGTGGCTTTGATTTTGAAGCTGAATCCGGTTTCTATGCTGGTATTTGGGGATCAAATGTTAATTTTAATGATGGGGCTGGAAGTGAGCTAGATTACTATGCAGGCTATGGTTTTTCTCTTGGCGATGTCGGAGTAGATATTGGTTATATTGCTTTTGATTATCCAGAAAATCAAACTGGTCTAGATTTTGAAGAAATATATTTAGGTCTAAGTCTTGGCGACTTTGGATTAACCTTAGCATCTGGTCAAGATGGTGCGCCTGACTATACAGAGTTTTCATATGCATTTGGTCCTGTTTCAGTTGCTTATGGTGAATACGATGATTACGGTGATAACACAACTGTAAGCTATGGCTTTACTTGTGGGTCATTTGAATGCGGGATAACTGCATACGACTTTAGTGATGGGGGATACGGTGCAGATGAGGACGGTATCTTCTTTTCAATTTCAGCAAGTTTATAAAACATGAAACTAGTTGTTGCTATTATCAAGCCATTTAAACTTCAAGAGGTTCGAGAAGCCCTTGTTGATGCTGGCATAGAAGGCTTAACTTTATCTGAAGTTAAGGGGTATGGAAGACAAAAAGGTCATACTGAACTATATCGTGGTGCTGAATATACAGTGGATACACTGCCCAAAATTAAGCTGGAAATCCTTGTTGAGGATGACAAGCTCAGCACCGTCACCGATACCATTACATCCACCGCCGGCACTGGAAAAATTGGTGATGGAAAAATATTTGTAACCAACGTTGAAGATGTCATCAGGATTAGAACTGGTGAAACAGGCAACGAAGCCATTTAGTTAAGGAGATTAATATGGAAGAAATGAAATTTGCATTAGATACTTTCTACGCAATTATGTCGGGAGCATTGGTCATGTGGATGGCCGCTGGATTTACCATGCTAGAAGCTGGATTAGTCCAAAAGAAAGATGTTTCTGAAATCGTAACCAAAAACCTTGGCTTATTCTCAATCGCATGCGTTATGTATCTTGTATGTGGTTTTGCCCTAATGTATCCCGCAGACGCTGTATTCGCTATTGCTGGTGGACTTGATGATGCTGGTGAAGCTATTTCATATGGAATTTTTCCAGCTATAGCTACATCATGGGGTTTAAGCACTGACATGCCTCTTGAGGAAATAGGCATGGCATATGGAATGGACTATTCCCAACAAGCTGACTTCTTTTTTCAGGTTGTTTTTGTAGCCACTGCTATGTCAATCGTCTCAGGTGCTGTTGCCGGAAGGATGAAGTTAATACCCTTCTTCATTTTTACAGTGATACTAACTGCCTTCATATATCCTGTTCAAGGATACTGGAACTGGGGCGGTGGCTTTTTAAGCGTTCTTGGTTATTCTGATTATGCTGGATCTGGAACAGTTCACCTGCTTGGTGCTGCTGCAGCTCTTGGTGTTGTAACTTTGCTTGGTGCAAGAAACGGAAAATATGGCAGTGATGGTTCCATTAACCCTATGCCTGGATCTAATATTCCCCTAGCAGCCTTAGGTGTGCTTATTCTTTGGTTGGGTTGGTTTGGCTTCAATGGTGGCTCTGAACTTGTTATCAGTGATGAAGCAAGTGCAATAGCCGTAAGTCAAGTCTTCTTAAATACCAATATGGCAGCTGCTGGTGGTGTCATAGGAGCATTGGTGTTAAGTCTTGTAATGACTGGAAAAAGTGATGTGACTATGGTGATAAATGGAGCTATTGCAGGTTTAGTTGCGATAACTGCGGGCCCAAGCGCTCCAAGCGGAGGAGAATCAGTAATTATTGGTTTCCTTGGCGGCCTACTGGTATACGCATCCATTCTGTTTTTTGATTCAAAACTCAAGATCGACGATCCAGTTGGGGCTATCTCTGCTCACGGGATTGTTGGAATCTTTGGTGTTATGGTTGTCCCATTCACTAACCCAGAAGCATCATTCCTGATTCAGCTTGTAGGCGTTATATCAATTGCTGGTTTTGGTTTCATAGCTAGTTATGGAGCT
>Ga0222719_10001054_pt1 | contig 27376 bp, 34 predicted proteins | sample C33_34DmetaG_FD_165039 | JGI IMG/M metagenome (GOLD analysis project Ga0222719, IMG submission 165039) | Estuarine water microbial communities from San Francisco Bay, California, United States - C33_34D | ecosystem: Environmental > Aquatic > Marine > Unclassified | place: USA: California...
CTTTTCCTTGATACTCTACGAGATTTCTTACGAGAGCGTCTTTTCCTTGATACTCTACGAGATTTCTTACGAGAGCGTCTTTTCCTTGATACTCTACGAGATTTCTTACGAGAGCGTCTTCTCCTTGATACTCTACGAGATCTTTTATGGGATCGTTTTCTCCTTGATATTTTACGAGATCTTTTACGAGGAGATCTTGAAGAAAAATTAAATTTAGTGCTGTCACATTTACAATTATTTTTTGTATCACATGAGCATCTTTTCGCCATTTATATTATTCAAATATTAAAAAAAATGAATTTAAAAGAGAGTTATACTTATATACATAAAATGAACATTAAAAAAGAAATGGAACCTATTATTCATGTTCTATCTAATAGTTGGAAAGCTTATATAGGAGGGCTTGTTGTATATCTAAGATTATCAAAGAGTCATTCATTTAATAAAGATTCTTATGATATTCCCGTAGAAAATGAAAAAATGGTAATAATATTGAAAAAAATTCATGAAATAATGGATAAATTGACTCTAAAACCTTGGGAAGTTTTCAGTTCTTTTTTATTATCTAATGAAGTATCTTCTTTACTTAAGTGGGATTTTGTTAGAGGATGTTTTGAGTGTTGTGGGACAATTAGTATAGAGGAAAGTAGTGGTCCTGTGTGCAAGTTTCCTTATTGTATTAAGGAGTTACAGAATTTTGCTTCTTTACCGTGTGAGAATGGGGGTAGAATGTTGGTTTGGAATGGTATTAGCGCATTAGATTTTTTAGGTTATATGTATAAGAGTTGTTTAACTAGTTCCTGTAGTATTTACAAGAGAAAGAAATATCGACAGTTTACTAAATCTGTTTTGTGGAGTCCAGATGATAAAAAACTGCCAACTTTTTATTTTTCTAAAACTTCTCCTGAAGCAGTTGCTCCTCATAAATCCCGTCTTTCCGATAGTGGTTACGATCTTCATGTTATAAAGAAAGTGAAAGAGTCTAAGGGGGTATCTTATTATGATACAGGTATCCAAGTGCAACCTCAATATGGTTATTATTTCGATTTAGTTGGTAGAAGTTCTATAGCTAAAAAGGGGTGGATGGTGGCTAATAATGTGGGTATAATTGATCAGTCATACAGAGGATCAATACTTGTGGCATTAGTTCCATCAGTTCCTAATCCAACTCCGTTGGAGTTGCCTTGTAAGTTGGTTCAATTAATTCCTCGAAAAGTTATTGTAATGAATGGTCCCCGTGAGTTAAAATCTCTAACTGTAACGGATAGATCTGATTCAGGTGGTTTGGGTAGTAAGAATTTTGATTGTAAAAAATCTCGTTAAAAAAGAAATAAGAAATAAAGTATTTCAATAAATGGTATTGAAATTCAAAGAAGTAATTACTAATAGGGCATGTATTCTTGCAGCGTGTTTAACAATTGGATTTATTATATTATGGCGAGGGGTGGTTATAAAATTTTTAGGTACTAAAGATCCTCTTAACAAACGACTTATAAAAATAGGATCTAATTGTTGTTCTTTCTGGCCTATATCTCATTTTATATTTTATTTTATATTGGGATTGTTTTTTCCTCAGTATCAGATAGAGTTCATTATAATAGGAATAATTTGGGAAATTATAGAAATTCTTTTAGGTCAAGGATGTCATATAGCAAAACGTGGGGGTGGTTATCGAAAACTTTTTTGTAATGAAAATGCGTCTGCTAATGGAACCCAATATACATATTGGGTATCAGGGTCTTGGAGTGATATAATATTTAATATTGCTGGATTATATTTAGGAGTATTGATTAATTACATTTGGAAAAAAAGACAGAAGAAGTTACAAAAGAAATTGGACGGAAAAAATAAAAGAAAAAAATAACTTTTCTATAACAATAAAATGTCTGAATCAAATAAAGTACTAATATACATATATGTAGGGCTTTCTATTATTACAATCGGAGTTCTTGTCGCTTTTTATATAAAATGTAAGAAGAAGACTTGTAGTAATTTTACACCATTCTGTTCTGGATCATGTAATTGTAAAGGAATGTCTGGAACAGGTTATTGTATAAATAGGAAAAAATCCGAGAATCTGTATAATAAAGGTCAAACAGAATATCAAAATTTTGCTTTGCATAATAAAGGTTGGAAAAAAACCAATTTTAACGATTATCCTGGTTCTGGATGTAAAGATTGTAAACCAAAGGGATTTTCTGCTTTAGAAGCTGTCCAATGCTAAAAGCGTGGGTGGCCTGTTCTGGTTTCTGGCCTTCCTGGGCTTATACCAATAAGGGTGAAGATAATGTTGAGTAAAATAAGAATAATATTTATCAGGTGGTAATAATTAAATGAAATTAAATTTTTATTCAAAATAATGAATAAAAATGTCTGTTCCTAAATTTAGTGATTTAACAATATCTAATTATTCCGAGAGATCTGTTGTAGTTAGGGGTAATACCCAAAAATACAAAGAAGATTTGAAGATGTTGGGAGGAAAATATAATTCCAGGTTACGAGATGAGTCTTCCGATACAGGACGCACACCTGGATGGATTTTTATGAAAAGTAAAGAAGAAGATATTAAAAATTTTATTAGAAATGGTCAGCGTTTGTCTTCGGAACGATCTGGTTCTTCAGAATATTCTTCAGGTGGGATGGACCGTATTGAAAGGTTGTTTGTAACTTGTAATAGGTTAACAGCTATTTCTCAAAAATTATTGTCTAACCAAGAAAAAATTATAAGTCTTTTAAAAGATATGGATTTAGTTATTGAGGAAGAAGGGAATGAATTACTTCCTGTTAAGGAAAAGGAAGAAGTGGTTGTTCCTGTAAAACATAAAAGATTATTAAGATAAGGAAAGATAAGATTTATAAAATAATAATTATTATTTACAAATAATAATTAATGGTTAATACTATTGACCTTAAAAAAATATTGATGGAATGGTCGGTAAAATCTGGAGAATTCTATATGAGTTATATATTATTTTCTTATTTGGATACACCTATACCTAATAATTTACTTTATCAACTTAATTATAAAAGAAGATTTTCTTCCGCAAAAGATTTTTTAAAATCTCATTCTCATGTGGGTAATAAGGATAGAGATTTATCCCGTCTAGTTAATAAAATTAAGAAATCTTATTATCGTTCTCTTCCTGAGTATAACAATAGTTATGGTTATTCTATAAAAAAAATATGAATTCTTATTATCCATTGTTTAAAAGAATAATAAGAATTAGAAAATATGAATACAACCACGCGAAGATCTTTTTTTCCAAGACCTCCTTCTCGGGGAAAGATGTTATTATTATATAGTGGCGGTTTGGATACATCTTGCATTCTTAAATGGTGTATAAAACAAGGTTATAATGTATATGCTTTTATAGCTAATTTAGGTCAAGATCAAGATTTCGATTATGCAAAATCCCAAGCTTTAAAAATAGGTGCTACTGATGTGTTTATAGAAGATTTGAGACATACCTTTGTAAAGGATTATATATTTCCATCTATTCAAGGTAATGCTAGATATGAAAATAAGTATCTTTTAGGCACTTCTTTAGCCCGGTATCCTATAGCTGAAAGGGCTGTAACTTTGGCACAAGAAAATAATATAGAAACAATAGGTCATGGTTCAACTAGTAAAGGTAATGATCAAGTAAGATTTGAATTATCATTACGTTCTTTAGATCCTACTATAAATATTTGTTCTCCGTGGAAAGATCCTAAATTTAGCACTAAATTCAAAGGTCGTAATGATCTTTTAAGTTATGCTCGATCTCATTGTATAATAATTCCAACTAATAATTCTACTTATTCAATGGATGAAAATATTTTTCATACATCTTATGAATCAGGTATATTAGAAGACCCTGCCTGCTCTCCTTCTGAAGATATGTTTAAAATTAATAGTTTAGAAAAATCTCCGGAAAAATCTGAACATATTATAATATATTTCGAAAGGGGGGTACCAGTTAAGGTTTACAATTCTTGCAAAGATATTAATATTGAAGGATGTCCAGTTAAAATTTTGTCTTATTTGAATAAACTTGGTAGTAAGCATGGAGTGGGGCGTATTGACATGGTAGAGAATAGATTTACAGGTATGAAATCTCGTGGTGTATATGAAACACCCGGAGGGACAATTCTTCGAGAAGCGCATATAGATTTGGAAAGTATATGCATGGATAGGGAAGTAAAAAATATAAGAGATATGATTACTGTTCCTTTTAGTAGGAAGATTTATAATGGATTTTGGTTTTCTCCTGAAATGGAGTTGATGTTAAACAGTATTATTTTCAGTCAAAAAAATATAAATGGGCAGGTAAATCTTAAGATTTACAAGGGTAATGTAATTGTTATGGGAAGGTCTTCTCCTACATCGTTATATAATAATAAAGTAGTTAGTATGGATACAGAAAGCGAGACATCTATTGTTCAAGGTTTTATTGATGTTCATTCTTTAAGATTAAAGATGTCGAATAATTTTGAAAGGAAAAAATAACATATGAAGAATATATAAATGGTAAATAAACCTAGATTATGGAAAAGGATTGTTCATTCATCATTATTTAAATATCTAGGTATTATATTTGGTATTATACCTTTTGTTTTATTATGGTCTCTAAATTCTGATAAACGATATACTCATGCACGAATTCATGGACTAGGATTATTGGCTATGCTTGGTATATATTGTTTAATGTACTTTTTATTATTTTATTTTAGTTCTTACAAGACATTGATATTAATATTAGCAGTATTATTATATTTAGGGATACTATTTATTCAAAATAATATCAACAGGAATAAATAAATGGCTCAACTTAAAAGAAAAAAAATCAAAAAAAATTGGTGGGATAAATTTATAACATGTTTTTGCTGTTTATATATACCTGATGAAGAAGAAATTCGTCCTCATTACAAAAGAATTAATTATTAATAAATTTAAAGTGTGAAAATGTCTAAATTAGAAGATGAGAAGAGAACCTGAAGAAGATTTTGGTAATATTGAATACAAGACTAAATTAATAGACAAAGATATGTCTAGAATAGAGTCTTTAGCTACTCAGATGAGATTTCGTTGCGATGAGGGTCATGGTGAAGCAATTTATGTAATTGGTATAACTGATTCGGGGAAAAATGTAGGATTAGAAGAAAAAGAATTTGAAGAAAGTTTTCTTAATCTGTCTAAAGCGGCTAAAATGAATAAATATACTTTATCCATACTTTCTAAAAAATCTGTAGATAAGAAAAAATATATTTACGAGTTATTAATAAGGGAAAAAAACGACTCTAAATATATTGACATTAAAGTAGCTGTAGCAGGGCAAGTAGATAGCGGTAAAAGCACTCTTATATCAGTATTAACTCGTGGTAAAAATGATGATGGAAGAGGATCGGCGCGTTTATCTGTGTTTAATTTTCGACATGAAATAGTTTCTGGGAGGACGAGTAGTATAGCACAACATATTTTAGGATTTGATGATAAAGGAAATATAATTAATTATTTAAATTCTCGTGATATGCATAAAAAAAGTTGGCCTGAAATAGTTAGAGAAAGTTCAAAAATAGTAAGTTTTTTCGATTTATGTGGCCATGAGAAATATTTGAAGACAACTATAAGGGGTATAACTTCTACTTTCCCTGATGTATGTTTTATTATTATCGGGGGAAATATGGGAGTATCTCGTACTACTAGAGAGCATATTTTTTTATGTACAACTTTGCATATACCATTTTGTATAATTGTATCTAAAATAGATATATGTAAAAATAGAAAAAAAGTATTTAGAGAAACTATTCGTCAGATAAAATCTCTTTTAAAACTTCCTGGGATAAGTCGTGTACCTTATAAAATTAATACTAAAGATGATGTAATTCTAAGTTGTAAAAATATAGATACAGAATCTATTGCTCCAATATTCTATGTATCTAATGTTACTGGATATGGTTTAAATCTGGTAAAAACCTTTCTTAATTTGACTAAAAAAACTATTAACAATAAAGGGCCTAATTTAGATAAAGTAGAAATGTATATAGATACAACATTTTGGGTTCATGGTGTGGGGACAGTAGTAGGAGGACAATTACTTTCTGGTGTAATAAAAATAGGAGACCAATTACTATTAGGACCTAATCAGGGAAAATATGTAAAGGTACAAGTTAAAAGTATTCATTGTAAACGTGTTCCTATGGAAGAAGTAACATGTGGCAGATATGTGTGTTTGGCGCTCAAAAAGATAGATAGGAAGAATATTCGTCGTGGTAATGTAATTATAGGTCTCAAGGGAAAACAACGAGCTGTTTGGGAATTTGATGCTGATGTTACAGTTTTAAAATCTCATAGTACTACTATTCGTCCTAATTATGAGCCGCTTATTCATACAAGATCTATTCGACAAACTGCCAAGCTTATAGAAATTTCTTCTAAGAGTGATGCTCGTATTACATCAAAGAATATAGGAAAACAAATATTACGAACCGGAGATAAAGGGAGAGTAAAATTTAGATTTCTTTATCGCGCGGAATATATTAAACCAGGGTATAAAATTCTTATGGCAGAAGGTAGGGTGAAGATAGTAGGAGTAATTAAAAATATTTTTGAGAAATAATTGTAAAATTACACAAAATTTTACAATCAACATTCAATTTCCTCATCTTCTTTAAGTTCTACATTGGGAAGAAGAAAATCAATAATATCATTATTTATTTCAGGTATTGTTTCCATTGTTGGAATTTTCTTAATTTTTATATATAATAATTTATAGTCTATTTTAAGTTTATTTATAGTGTCTTGAAGAGATTTTATAATATTATCTTTATCTTGGATAATTTTGTGTAAATTAAATGTATTTTGCTCGTGATAGGAAACTAAGGAAGTATAGTGATGAATTTGTGACTTTATCATTTTTATATCATTTTTATTGGTTTCTATCATTTGTTGTATACTACTACTCATCATTTCTTCTTATTATTCTTCTTATATACAGTCTATATCTTTATAATTTTAATTTAATTTATCCAATCTAATAGAGATGCCCCAATTAATTTTTTAGGTTTTAGTTTCATTTTTTCCTTTAGTACTTTACGATCTTTCCCTACTTTTTCATATCTTTTATATTCATATTTAGTATACTCATGTATAACTAATATTCGCCCTTTTTTTTTCTCGAACATAACATGAGGGCCTTTTTTAGGTCGAAGTTCTCCCAAAAACCAAATACCTCTCCATATATATCCTTTATTATTTGGCATTTGAGATAAATTTCTTTGCATGTAGCTAGGTAAACTATCATTAACTTTATTAAAATATCGCCAACTTGATCTAATCCCTCTTTGATCCGATCTTTCTTTTCTACAAGCTCCTAATATTCCTTGCCAATATTCTCTTCCAACTTTCTTTTTTTCAGCTTTATCTTTTTGTTTAGCGAGAATTTTTTCTTTTCTCTGTTTTTTTTGAATTAGACTTATGTCCTTATTCTGTTTATATTCTGCGTTTATTTCGTCGTCTAATTCTCCTTTATTTAATAACAATAGCCTATTTTCTAAAGAATCTATGATTTTTTCCTTCTCATTAACAGATTTATTAATAGTATCTATTTGGGTACGAATAAATTCATAATTCATTTTAGAATTTTTTAATCTAGTTATAGTTTCTAAACTTCTATTGATAAATGATCGACCATCTTTAATCTTATTCCTTATATCGTTACTTAATTGACGTCGTTTGACTTCCATTTATCTAATAAAATATCTTTATAAATAGTAAATGTGTCGTCAGGTGAGTAAAATGTATTACAAATTACCTAGCGTAATAAAGAATAAAATTTTAGGATTTTTTTACGGAGATCTTGAATCTCATAAAAAATTTATGAAAGAAATTTCTAACGAGCTTAAAATACATAGACTTCGGGTTCTTTTGGGTAATATAAGAAAAAGAACTCTTTTGAGAATATTTTATCAAAGGATAAATAACATGATTGATTAATCACATAGTTTCATATATAAATATAGTACCATGAGAAGAAGGATTAGGTCTAGTTTTTAACATATTATCGTAAGACCCAATTTGGGTAATTACACCGTTTTTAACATCATCATAATGATACCATATATTTCTTTTATCTTTTATAAGGGCTATATAATGAGCTCCTCCTGTATGGATTACAATGCTTTTTAATTTTAATATATCCCCTTTCAAAGTAAATTTTTCGGGTATAGAAACACTTTTCCATATTTCTTTGGTATCCATATGAGAAAATTTTTTTTCATGGTTAAAAATAGGTGTTCCATAACTTCTATCTATTTTAAATATAACTATAGGCGATTTTATAAATTTTGAAACTTCTTTTTTATATTTATAAGAAGAACCTTTTACAGGGGTCCAATAATTATTTTTATCAAGAGCACTAATTTCAGTTTTCTTGATTAATTTAGTAATATTGAAATTAGGATGTATATTGAGAAGTTCTATAGATGTCATATCTATTACAGGACTACTTTTTTTATCTATTATTTCACTAACCTTAGTCCAAAAGGTATTCGTTGAATTTCGTCCATAATTAATTCTTTTAGTTATCGCAGTATTTACTTGAAATATACCGAAAAGATATAATAAAAATTCTCCAGCATCTTGAGGACCCGTTAAATGAAATGGTTGAGTTCCCCGACATAAATTAAATAGTCTTCGAAGATAAGTTACTGTATCAGAGTTATTATTATGTAATCTAAAATTTTTAATCAGTCTATTAATTTCTTTTTGAATATTTTTTCTTCTATTAATGTCTACATCAATTTTATCAGAGCATCTAGCCCACAAATATTTCATTTTACTAAATTGAGAAATATTTTTATTAAGTATTTGATTTCTAATTGTTTTGGATGGAAACATAAATAAAGATACTAGAACACTATCCATATAACAACTATTATTATCATATTTTAATCCTTTTATCTCTATTTTTATTGGTTTAGAATTGTATGGTAAATTTAAAATTTTCGTCCATGTATTTAACCAATCATTTTCTAATAACTTTTTATATAATATAATATGTTCACGAGAGGCTATACACACCACAAGAAATACTATTAATCCTATTACTTTCATGTCTATCTTTATAAGAAATTTTAACATACGAGTAATTCGGTCGTAATTACGAGGAGATAAAAGCCCTATACCAATGCCATTATACCGTCTATTAAAAGATTTACTTTTTATTATTTTACCATGTTTAATATTATATCCCCAAAGAGATATCATTCTTAAAGTAGATTTAATAACTTTATTTCTTAACGAGGAATTAGTTTTAAATTGTTTGATATCTGATTTAGTTAAGAAAGGAATAGTTTCACATGAAGTTAAATTAGGTTGAGGAAAAGCGAAAGAAATTAAATTATTAATTGTAGATTTTTCTATCTTCTTGCAAGGGAATTCGATTTCTAATTCATATAAAAATTTATTTGTAGCTAAATTCTTAACATCTGTTTTATGAATAATAAAAGGTATTCCTTCAAAAGATAGTTTCCATTCATATCGGTGTCTTTGCCTTGAATAACTATTTTTAAAATCGGGGGGAGGATCTCCTTGTATAGTTCTTTCAATGTTAGAACGTATTTTAATTATATTATTATTGATATGATAATCATGAGAATTACCTTTAAATTTTCTAATATAAGAAGTAATTTTTCCACTGGTGGTAGTAGTAACTCTTATTATATTTCTTTTTTGATATTTTGGAAATGATTTATCATTCCAAGAGTATGTTATATCTTGAGTAATTGTTGGTTTATCCGATATAATATTGAAACGAGTTAAAAATAGCTGCAATATTTTATCTCGGGGTTGTGGAGACCTAAATGCGCTACCATTTTTATCTCTAAAATTTATTTCGCATTCAAAACATTGACGAGAACCTTTTTTATTATTAAATGTGTTTTTTATTACTTCTGTAGCTTCATTAAGATTAGTAATCATTTTAATATCTTGTTCTAAATGCGTAAGAGGTCGTGAACCTTTAGAATCAGGGAAAAGCCATTTAATATATTCTTCTGATATTTCTAGTTTATAATCAGTCCATTTTTCAATAATATTATTAAATAAATAATTTTTTCTACCATTTATACGACATTTATTTTCATAAAAATTTATTATTGGACTTATTCTATCTTTAAGAAGTATAGGAGCAGCTAAAATAACTAATTCATCTCGGGAAAAGTTCTTCACACCTTTAGATATTTTATGTCTATCTAATTCTTTCATTAATTCTTTTCTATTTCTGTTATCCAATTTAATAGTAGTGTAATTTAAATTTAAAAAGAAAATAGATATAATATCAGAAAGAGATGATTTGCATTGGAAGACAGCTAATTATCTCTGTTCTCCGGTTAGATACGACCGGTTAGAATTTTCTAAATATTTGATTTATTTCAAATATTGGAATTTATGTATCAGTAACATCAACTGTTTCAATTCCCAATATTTTTAAGGCTTGTCTAATTTTATTATTGTGTGATATGCTTAATAATATACAGGAAGGGTAAATCATATTTTCTTTATGATTACGGGCACATTGAGATGAAAGATGGATTATTTTGTTCTTTAATCCCGGTAGGATAAGTTTTTCCAAAAACTTATTTTCTTTATATTTCTTTTCTATTGTATTTAAAAATTTTTCAGCTGATTTAGATAGTGGTAAATCAACCATTTATTATAATATTATGAATAAATCATTTTATTATAATATTTACCCGATTATGTATAAAGTTAATTTATGTACCTGACGAACAACCATAATCGTTTAAAATAAGTTTAAAACGTGTTTAGAATATAATAAAATGATGAATTCAACTATATCTTTAATCTCACAACCTCCCAATTTCAAAGTTAATTTATATAATCACCAATTAGCCAGTGTATATAAAATGGAAGAAGCTGAAAGAACAAGTACAATTAAAGATGAAGAAAATTTATGTAATTTTAAAACTAAAATAGGTATTAATGCTGATGCTACTGGATACGGGAAAACTCTTAGTATGATAACATTAGTTTATCGTAATAAAATGTCTTGGGATATGGAAAGACAGTATGAGGAAACATCTATTGTTTCATCTGTTGGAGGACGTATTAAAAAGACTACTACAAAATGTTTAGATAAATTAGATGTTACTCTTATACTTGTTGGGAAATTTATTATTCAACAATGGTACGATGAAATACTTAATACTCCTCTTTCTGTAAAAATGATAAATACTAAAAAGGATGTTCATAATATAAGAGTTGAAAATTATGATATTATTTTAATTACTCCTTATTATTTCAATGATATAATTTTAAAGTATGCAGATAAAGCATGGAAAAGATTTATATTTGACGAACCTGGGCATACTCGTGTTTCTGCTATGCGAGAAGTTTTTGCGGGATTCATATGGCTTGTAACGGCTACACCATCTGCAATATGGTCTAAGCATATTAATTGTAGAAGAAGTTTTATGTATACAATCGTTGGTAGTCAATGCGAATCTAAATCATTAATGTGGGATCCCTTATATACTAATGATTTATCATTCCTAAAAAGTTTTGGTATTATTTTAGTAAAAAATAGTGATAATTTTATAAAAAAATCTTTTTCTATGCCACCTATTATTCATAAATATTATAAATGTTATAATCCTCTTTATAACACTGTAAAAGGTTTTGTAATTCCTAAAATAATGGATATGATATCAGCTGGAAATATTAGAGGAGCTATTAAATTTTTAGGGGGTGGAGAAACTAGTAATATAACTGAATTAATTAAGAAAAAAAAAATAGAAGAAATTGAGGAATTAAATTTACATATACGTCTATTAACAATAAGAAATAAAAATAAAAAGGTTAAAGAATTAAAAAAGAAGGTTGAAAGAATCTCTCAACAAATTTTAGAGTTGGAAAGTAGATATAAAAATTTACTTTCATCTAATTGTTATATTTGTTTAGATACTATCAAAGATCCAGTTATGGAACCGAACTGTCAAAACATTTTTTGTGGAAAATGTTTATTAAAATGGATTGAACAAAACCAACATAATCCAACATGTCCTTTATGTAGAAGAAAAATACACTTAAATGAAATAATTTATATTGATAATAACTCTAATAAGATTTCAAGGAAAAATTGTGATAAAAAATGTCATAAAACTAAATTAGAAATTGTAGGTTCTTTAATTAAAAATAATCCTGATAACAAGTTTATTATATTTTCCTCATGGAATGAAACATTTTACCCTGTACGTAAATTATTGAATGCTAATAAAATTAATTTTATTGAAATAGAGGGGCGATTATCTCTTAAACAAAGACAGGAATCTTTACAGGAATTTAAAACTGGTAATTCAAATGTTATTTTTCTTAATTCACAAGATAATAGCGCAGGATTAAATTTACAAGAAGCTTCTGATATTATTATTTATCATAAAATGAGGGATAACACACTTAGTCAAATAATTGGTAGAGCTAATAGAATCGGTCGAACTAAGGCTCTTAAAGTTCATCATTTACTAATATAACATTCTCATTTAAAATCTCTAAATTTTAAATAAATGAGTAGTGTAAATACATATTTTTGTAAAAATAAATGTTGTAAAATATTTATTAAAAGATACAATCCCATTCCACGTTATTTTAAACATAGCCACAGAAAAGCAGGAGTATTTATTTATGATCCTAAACAAAAGAGAGTATTGTTAGTCCAATCACGAGGGCATTTATTTGGGCCCCCTAAAGGAAGTTTAGATTTAGGTGAAAGGGAGGAAGATGGGGCTGTTAGAGAAGTTTTAGAAGAAACTGGGTTGAATATATCTTCTAAAGATTTTTTAGGATTTGTTAGAATTAAAAATAGAGCTATATATTATTATTTAGAAAAAGATACATGTGATATTAAGGTGCAAGAAACCATTGAAAATAATGATGCTAATGGTATAACGTGGATAAAAATAGATTGTTTAGAAGAGTTGATTAAAAATGGTAATATAGTTCTCAACCATTACGCTAAAATAGTATTTTATAAAATTTTAAATAAAACTTTTCCTAAATCTAATTGGATTACTGTTTGTAGGAAGAAAAAATCAACCAAGAACTTATAACCATTAAAATTAATGAAAAAATAAGAATTATTAATGAAGCTATTTTTCCTTGTTTCACATTGTCTTGATTTATTTTACATGTATCTGAAGATTCGTTTATAGATCTAAGTATATAATAATTCCAAATAGAGATAATTGAAAGAATGATTGATATTATTAATAAAAGAATAGATTTTATCATTTATTATATAGATATAAACCTAAATAAAGTAATATAAAAATATATAATAAATGATTGTTTTTTCTGATCCTGAAATGACAGCTTACAGTAAGGCTAAAATGTATGCTAATTTATTCCACCATTCCCAAAAAAATCATAGTATTCAAACCCGTAACACCCCTCCTATCGTTTCTCTACCTCTAAAAAAGGCGAAGAAAACTATACCAAACAAAAAAAGAACTAAATGTTATTTCTGCTTTAAAAATTAAATAGGAGATTTAAAAACAAATTTAGTAATATAAAATGTTTTCACTCTTTCTTTTATCACTATTATTTAGTTTATCTAATGCTTTCTTCTCTGAAGAAGTATACCAAGGTTATTTTAATGACTTTGTAGAAGAATATAATAAAGAATATCATCCCAATGAACGTAATATTAGATATAATATTTTTAAGGATAATATGAATTTAATTAGACAACATAATTCTCGAAATAATACATGGACAATGGAAATGAACGAATTTGGAGACATGACATGGAGCGAAGTACATAAACCTTGTCTGGATGTGCAATCTAGTCCACGATTAGGAATGTGGTATGGTAAATACAATTATCTCCCTTCATCCAATCTACCAGAATCGGTAGATTGGACTAATAAAGGCGCTGTAACCCCTATTAAAAACCAAAAACAATGCGGATCTTGTTGGAGTTTTAGTGTTACGGGTGGAGTAGAAGGATATAATTTTATTAAAACTGGTAAATTAACTTCTTTGTCTGAACAACAGCTCGTGGATTGTTCTACATCCTACGGAAATAATGGATGTAATGGCGGCTTGATGGATGACGGATTTAAATATGTTGTAAAAAATGGATTATGTAAAGAAAATGATTACCCTTATACAGCTTCCCAAGGTCAATGTGAGTTGTCTGATAAACAAAACTGTGACCCAGTTTATATTTCAGGTTTCAAAGATGTTAATCCAAATGATGAGGAACAGCTAAAATCTGCTGTTGTGAAACAACCTATTAGTGTGGCTATTGAGGCTGATAAAATGGGATTCCAATTTTATTCGAAAGGAATTTTTTCTGGAAAATGTGGAACCAATTTAGATCATGGAGTATTGTTAGTAGGATATGGTACAGACAATGGCCAGGATTTTTGGAAGGTAAAAAACTCGTGGGGACCAACGTGGGGGGATAAAGGATATATTAAATTGGCACGTAATGTTGAAAATGTAAAAGGGCAATGTGGTATTGCTATGATGGCTTCTTATCCGGTGTAATTTAGATTTAAAGTTTGTAGTTCTATAATTTAAAATGTATAATAATAATTATAGAACATTTGGAATTAATCATAAAGATAATGAAAATAAACATGTTAATTTCAGTAGTGGATCAGTAAAATCTTTTATATATGGAGGTATAGATGGCTTATTTACATCTTTTTGTCTTTTAATGTCTACCACTGGAGCAAAAATAAATTATACTATTTTTTTAGTTTTAAATTTATCAAATATATTAGGAGGAGCTATATCTATGGGGTGTGGAGATTTTCTTTCTTCCTATTCAGAACTAGAATTAGTACAAAAAGAATATTCAAGAGAAAAACGTGAAATGGAGATGTATCCTAAAGAAGAATTAAACGAAATGGTTGAGATATATATCAATAGGTATAACATACCTAAAGAAACTGCTAAATATATCTTATCTTCAATGTTTTCTTATTCAAATCTTTTCTTAGATCATATGTTTAACTTAGAATTAGGATTAATAGCTCCAAAAAGTAATGATTTTAATGAAATAATTCAAGAATCTATTATAACATTTTTTTCATTTATTATATTTGGATCTATACCATTATTATCTCTACTTATTACTTCTTCTCTAAATATAAGCATAGGAATATCCTTCTTTTCAACATTTACTTTAGGATATTTTAAAGGTTATATTATTAAAGAAAATAAATTATTAGCCGGAATAAAACTTTTATTAGTAGCAACTATATGTGGGAGCCTTAGCTACTATATAGCCCAATTATCACAATATTTATTTTTAACAAATTAAGTAATCTAAAGTATAGTATAAAGAAATAAAATGTCTAAGAAAAAAAAATCTTCAAAAAAAGATAAAATAGATCAAAAATCTCCCTACGTAGACCCTCCTCAAAAAGATAAAATAATCGAAGAAGTTAAAAATGCTCAAACCCACGACGAAATAGTCAAAATAATTAATCGAGTTTTTCCCACTTGGATTCTTGGCTGGCCTAAAAGTTATTCCAAAGATTATCCCCATTTTCAGAATAATTGGGAATATGTATGCAAAAAAACTAATAGTAAAACTTTAAGTGTTATTATCGTTGATCAAATCACATTTAATCATCCGAAATTTTCTCTATTACAGTTATTTGCAGAACTTTTAACTGTTTTTGGCCACTCTGTGAGACGAAAGGAAGAATTTATTGAATGTAATAAATGTAGATGTGCTATTCCTACCATTAAAGTTTATAATCAGCTAGTGGAAAGGAAAATACAATGCCCGTCTAAATGGATGAATCATTGTATTAAATGTGAGGGGTAAAAAAATTTTATAATTATAAAATTATAAAAAATCTATAAAAATGAATTATCGTCATATGTAGGGGGCGGACAGCAGGCCCGCCCCCATATGTCGTTTGGGGAATCGTAAGATAAATTTCTAAATTTTTTATTGATGTATAAATTATTAACTAAAGTGCTTGTTAATATATTAGCAATATTTATAGGCACCATAAATGATAATTGAGAAGTAAAACCCATTAATATAACTATTACATCAATCTCACTATAAATATCAAATAAATTAATTAATAATAGTGTAACGATTCGAGGGTATTCCATACTCTTATTTTTAGGATCCTGATACATAAATTCCAATATTTGAAATAAATCAAATATTTAGAAAATTCTAACCGGTCGTATCTAACCGGAGAACAGAGATAATTAGCTGTCTTCCAATGCAAATCATCTCTTTCTGATATTATATCTATTTTCTTTTTAAATTTAAATTATACTATTAATAATCCAAGGATAAACTACAATATTTACCCAATTATTAATTAACTGATGAAAAAATATTATTAAATAAAGAAAATAAAACCCTTGGTTACTCTCAATATTATGTCCGAAAAATTTTACCGGAGGACCCCAGCGAAAAAACTCATTATCTTTATAAAATTCGTGATAAGACAAAAATAATGACACTATACACAAATAAATATAAGCTGATGACAATGCAATATGCGGAGATGTAATATAAAAAGATTTAAAATGGGATATATTGGCCATGATTTTATTTATTAATTTTAATTCTTTATAAATAATTTGTTTATAAAGAATCCAAAGAATCCAAAGAATCATTAAAAGGAACAAATCCCGCAATGAGACCTATTATTGGGTACAATAGGAGGAATTCTTTCTATATAAGATCTATTATCTTCATAATTATCTTTATTTATTTTTATATGAGGTGAATCGAAATCATTATCTTCAAATAATCCATCTTCTTCACATGATTTAATAAAATCTTCAAATTGTTCCTGAGATTTTTTATTAAATGAATAATATATATCTTTTTGGTCATAAACTTCCCTTTGCACAGAAGTATTATTACTTAATGATCTGGATTGTAGATTACCCATTCTTTATTTTATTATAAAGAATCATTTTATATTTCAATTAAAATGATATTTAAATATCGGCGCCCATCTTTAATAAAAGATGGGAATCAAACACTTCTTTTATTGGTTTAAAAACAGTTTTAAAAGCCGTATTAAAAATTTAGGTGCTGGACAGAATGTCCAGCATGCAGGAGTATCAATAGATCATCTTATGATAGATCTTAACGGAATTTTCCATCCTTCAGCGCAAAAAATATATAAATATGGAGACCACAAACCTTTACCCAGACTGCTTAGTAAACCTAAGTTAATCAACCTTAATAAATATAAACTTCAAGTTAGAATGTTTGAGAATGTATGTGAATATATAGAAAAATTAATAAATATTGTAAAACCATCAAAAACTATTGTTTTATGTGTGGATGGACCCGCTCCTTTGAGTAAACAACGTCAACAAAGACAGAGAAGATTCTTAGCCGCTCGGGATAAAGATGAAAAGGAATTCAAAAAATTCGATTCTAACTGTATTTCCCCTGGAACTAAATTTATGGATCATCTTACTAAATATATTGATTGGTATATACATAAAAAAATATCTACTGACCCCACTTGGAAAAATTTAAAAGTTATCTTTTCCACTGAAAAATCCCCCGGAGAAGGAGAACACAAAATTATAAATTTTATTCGAAAATTTGGAAACCCTATAGAAAAATACTGTATTCACGGACTAGACGCAGATCTTATCATGTTAGCACTAGGTACACAATACCCCAATTTTTGGATTCTTAGAGAAGATATATATAATCATTCCAACGATTTCTTCCTCATAGATGTAGGCGCCTGCAGACAAGAACTTGTCCGAAAAATGGATTGGACTTTTCAATCAGAAACTCCCGAAGAACAAGTTAGAAAATATCTTAATAAACATGGGTTTTCCTGGTTTCAGGAAAACAAAGAAAAAAAGAAAATTATGGAATTTGATGCTGTTCAAGCAATTAATGATTTTATCTTTATGTGCTTTATGGTAGGAAATGATTTCCTACCTCATATTCCTAGTATAGAAATAATAGCAGGAGGAATAGATGATATGCTTAGAATATATTCCAAAGTAGGACAAACTTATGGCCATCTTACTTGTAATTGTAAATATAAGGATCAACTTGTATTCCAACCCCTTTCCTTAGAAATATTTTTAGGAACTATGGCTAGTAACAACAAAAAAGTTCTCGAAGATAAAATTATACAAAAAAATACTTTCTTCCCTGATCCTATACTAGAAAAAAATGCTATATTTGAAGACAGGAGGTATAACTTAAATTTTGAACAATATAAAAAAGACTATTACACCAAACATTTTGGTCAAAATGCAGACATTAAAACAATATGTCACGACTATCTTAGAGGTATGCAATGGGTTCTAACATACTATATTAAAGGTGTACCTGACTGGAAATGGTGTTTCAAATATCATTACGCACCATTTGCCGCTGAATTAGCTCAACATGCTACCACGTTCGTATTTAAAAAATTCTATAAAGGAAAACCTAGTTATCCTTTCCAACAACTTTTATCCATATTACCACCAAGAAGTGCAGATTTACTTCCTCAACCTTTATCTATGCTACTTCACGATATTAAATCACCTCTTAAGAAATTTTGTCCTTCTACTTTTGAAGTAGATATATCGGGTAAAAGACAAAAATGGGAAGGAATTGTTCTTTTACCTCTTATAGATTCTAAAGTACTTGACGAAGTTTATATTGATAATATTAAAAAAGTTAATTCAAGGGATATATGTAGAAATAAAACTAGAAAAAGTTATCATTATTCTCATTCACCAAATGAATCATTTACCTTCAGATCTAAATATGGATTTATAGGGGAATGCAAAGTTAATACTTCTCGTATAAATTTGTAAAAATGAATTATAAAATGAATTATAAATTGAATTATAAATAAAAATAATGTCTAATATTACATGTGAAGAAATAAATAATTACTACGTAAAATGTAAGTCTAAACATATCGTAGATCATACTAGATTTAATTTTAATTGTGATACCTATCTTAAAGCCTTTCAACAATGTATTAGAAATTTAAAAATAAATAAAAAACTTGAAAAATCTCCTCGTATACCTATATTTCCTAAAAAAAAACAGTAATGTAAGGCCTACCCTCACAAGGAGTCCCTCATAATATTCTATATCTCTCAAAGATATAGAAAAAATTTTAATTTATCTATCTCCTACCATGTTGCATTTCCATCACCAATTGATTCATCCTAGATCGACGAGAATCTAATGTTGGATAATCATGAGATCCTATAGGAGAAGGTACATGCCCTTTAATCGTCATACCCCCAGCATTAATAGTCTTCTTTAAAGAATAATTTCTACTATTTATATCGTTGGTACTTTGATATCCCAAAGATCCTCTATTAGTTGAACCATGAGCAATAGGACGATTTCTTTTTTGAACACGAACATGCTCAGCAGCTGGTCTAGAATGTATATTTCTTGTTTTATTAGTAGCAGCAGTCATACGCATAACTCTTCTCTGCAATTCTTTATCTTTATGAATATAATTTTGTTTATCATGACTAGTCTTAGGAGCTGTATAACTAAAATTAAGAGGATCTTTAGTTCGTATATCCAAATTCATTATATCTTCTATAGGTGTAATTTGAGCAGACTGATTTTTATTACTGGATACTGAATGTACTAAAGAATCTTGTAAATATCTATCCGTATCTAAATTAGAATTATTAACTTGAATGGATTTTGATCGCTTTGATTGAACCGAACTATGTAATGTATCTTGAATATATTTATCCGTATTCAAATGAGAATTATCTACATAACGCACTGTATCACCAGATTTATTAATATTAGAATCTATAGCCATACGATCAGAATTAACATGAGAATAAGGCTCTAAATTACTTTGAATTACAGCATCTTGAAATCTTCTCCCACTAGACCCTGCCTCTTTAGTAAATTTAACCGGGTTTTTAATAACATATTTAACCTCGAAAGGCTCATTAATAGGAGTCTCTATTCTATAAGTAGCTGTAGGACGAATAAATGTATGTAGAGGACGCTCTACAATTGCTCTCAATTTACCACCAGGACATACCAATTTTTTTGTAAAATCGGCAAAACCTGGCTTTGTAAATGCACTAGTATTAGTCCGAGGCTGGCGAGATAAAGGCATAAGCTGCTCTGCGCGAATAATAGGCGGTCGAAAGGCTCCGTCACGCATAATTTTATAAGGTAAAGAAGCCATAGTACCTCCGGAACCTACAAGACTACCACTATTTTGCCCTCCATTATTACCAAAATTATTATAACTTACCGATACACAAGGATTTATTCCGCGAGAATACATACTAATAGCTTCACAAGCTCTATTACCACTTTGATCAATCATCTCAGTTATTGAACTAGTTTCTCCAACCTTGTCCTTACGTCTTGTATGAATAGAACGCGGAGGATCACGTAATATATTTTGACTTCCTAATCCTCCAACTACTGATGGAAGGGTAGCTTTGCCATAATTACTTAGACCTGAATAAGATATTACTGACATCGTTTACGTTTATAAAATACAATGTTTTATTTTTATACAATTATTTAAAAACATTTATTATAGATTCGCGGCTATTTAATATTATATCACGAAACCCTAACAAATTTAACTTTGGCAAACTTTGAATTATTTCCATATTTCTTATTGATGTTCCAGAAACATATAACTTAGTTAAATTCATAAATTCTAAACACGAAATATCACGTATAGTTGGATTATAAGATATATCTAAATTATATAACTTATCCAATCTACGAATACCCGATGTTAAACATACTCGATTATTCCTTATATTAATACTCTCTAAATTAACCAAATTATACATAAAAGATATATCAGTCAAAGAACAATGACACATAAATAAAAACACTAAACTCTTTATCTCACCCACATACTGCAATGAACTTCTATCCAAACTAGTCCAACACATATCTAAACATATCAAATTTGTAAGATTTTTTAAACTTGGGGGAAGACGCCGTAAATTACGGGATCCATGGAGATTTAATATCTTTATTTTTTTACACTTTTCACTTATTAATTTTAAATCTAAAAAATCTATAGAACTATCCATAATACTTAACAACTCTACATTTGAACATGAAGTTATAAAGTCTATATCATAAGAACATTTGAATTCTAACCTTTTCACATATTGATACGAACATGTACCTATATTAATACAACATCTCAATATATCTTTATAGTTATCCAAATATTCCATAATTATACCATAAAAAGGATTCATATTCATAGTATATTCTCTATCTCTTATTCTTATTCTCGAAAATTACTTTCCTATATAAAATAAAAAATGGATAAACATATAACCCAATCCAGAATCTGCCTTGAACACCTTCTACCCCAACAAGAACAACAACTTAACAATATTATCACCAGAAGTAATTCACACGCGCATTTCGCTAAACTTAAAACTGGATTACTATCCAATAACTTCTGGCCCAATAAATCCATAATTAAAATATCATTCATATCGGACTCACCCACCTTTAGACAAATTGAATGGACACCACTACAAATCCTAAAAAATAGAAAAAACTCTAAAGGACAACCCATCCCTCTAGACCCCATAGAAGAACATATCAGAAAACTTTCCCCCATAGAAGCCATCAAAAAAATTATAAGAGAAAGATTTCAACCCATAGTTGGTCTCAAATTTGTATTTGTACCCAAAGGTGGATGCATCAGAATAGGATTTAGAATATATGAAGGTGCCAACTCATTCGTAGGCCTAGACTCCCTCAAAATACCTCAAAATGTTATCACCATGAACTTTGGATGGCTTGACGCAGGAATCATCATGCATGAATTTGGACATGCCTTAGGACTATTACATGAACATGAACCCATCCATGGTGAACCCATTCAATGGAATGATAGCCACCTATTTAAATGGGCCAAAATTACCTACAATTACTCACCTCAGAGAACATACAATAATCTTATCGATAGATATAATGCCCCACAAACCAACTCTTCCACTTATGACCCAGATTCTATTATGCTCTACTTCTACCCAGCAGATTTTACAAACAATAAAAAAGGGGTTAATCCTAACATGAGACTATCTCTACAAGATATGACTCTTCTCAGTAATATATATCCGGGAGGACAAATTCAACCTCAAAATTTCTATAATAAAATTTACCCTCAAAATAAAAATGATGAAGAACACAACAATGAAAAATGGTGGATAATTGGAGGTATCATTGGAAGTATTGTTACTATTATAATTATTTTCTCTATTATCATATTTTTTAAACACAGAAAAAATAAAAATATTAAAACCAACTCTAACACACCACAAAACTTTGAAGAATGGAAAAAAATAAATATAACTACTTAAATATACATACCTATATAAAAATGTCACAACACAACAAACATAATGTATATATATCAGGAGTATTCGATCTATTTCATATAGGACATATGAAACTAATACAACATGTAAGACAACAATTTCCAGGATGTACACTCATTGCAGGTGTGCACAATGATATTGATACATCATCTTACAAAAGAATACCTATCATGACAATGGAAGAAAGAATAAACACACTAATTATATCCAAACTTGTAGATAAAATTATACCCAACGCTCCTCTCAAAGAAACTCAGGAATTCTATCAAAAATATCAAATTGATATCACCGCACATGCACACTCATTAGATCAACATCAAGATTATAAAAATAAATCATGCCCTGAAGCTGGTAACAAATTAGTCAGACTTGAATACACCCAAGGAATATCAACCTCTGATATTATAACAAGAATTAAACAAAGACTGAAAATAGAACAAAAATCAAGTAAATGACAAAATGAAGACAAGTAAACCCCATAATTTATTTCTATCAAAACGAAATAAATTATAACCATGTAAACAAAAAATTTAATCTATCTCTTTATCATCCATTAAATATTTCTTATACCAATCAGGATATTCACAATCACAATCACCCCCTTCGGGGTGTTTATAAACACACCTAAAACTTGAAATAAAATTTCCATATAAATCAAATGGTTGGTGATCAGTTATTACTAATTTTAACTCCTTCTTAATAACTTTTTTAACACTTTTATTATCAGATTTTTCTAATAAAGACATTTTTAAAACTATATTAGCTTCATTTTTTTTTTCATTTATATATTACAAAATATAAATGAGCAAAGAACTTCCTCAACCTTATCATATTATTTGTTAAACATCATTAATCTTCTATAACAAAATCTATCATATCACCCCCCTCCAACAAATTAACAGAAGAATTAGAAGAAGAATTATTAACAACCTTAGAACCCCTACTTATCAAACGAATTATCTTTGAACAAAAATCACTTTCTCTACCATTCGCATACTTGTGAATCGCCTTAGCCGCTTCCATAAAATCAAAATCGGTATTATCCATCTCTTCTTCACTAAATTTATCCAACAATTTCTCATAATGCTCTTGACACAACTTATAACTACGATCCTTCAAGGCATCACATAACTTCATCATCATCTTCCGAAATCCAGGATCCTCTATTATATCACCCTCCTCATTCTTATACTTTATCTTATTGCGAGAAACATCAACACACACTATCCTATCCTTAAAAGGAAACTCTAAAGCATACTCTGCATATCCTTCAGGTCCTTTCACATGATGATCCAGGGTCAACATTGGAACATTCTCCTTTATACGATCAATTCTTAAAGGCTCCATTTGCTTTATGTAATTATTAATCTGAATTGTTTTATTACTGGTAGTATTTGTAGGTCTTTTGACAGCTGTAATAGATAATTTATTAAAATCTTCTCGATATGCAGAAAGTTGATTTTTTAACATTTTATTTTCTGTCTCTAGAGTATTTACACGTATTTTCAATTCTTCAATAATTTTCTTATCTTCTAAAATTTTTTTCTTAGAATTAGATTTACATGATAACATATGTCTTTTGAGATCTATTTTTTGACGAAATTTTTTTCCACATTTTTTACACTCATTTTTATATTGTGGCTCCTTTCCTTGTATCCTAAGACAGTATTTAGCAGTACGTTGATGATTATTAAGATTCTGTTTAGTAGAAAAAGTATTTTTACAAAATTTACATTCCATTTTCATTTCTTTATTTTGATTAATTTAACCTTTAAGTCTCTAATCAGTTTTTTACTGATTAAAAAATTCACATTTCATATTTTATTTTTTTATACAAAAATGATTAATTTAACCTTTAAGTCTCTAATCAGTTTTTTACTGATTTAAATATTCAGTAAAATCAGTTTTTGATAAGTATTTTACGAATTTTTACTGATCGCGTTGCAGGCTGAATGCCTTGATTTTTGGACTTTTGGATCAATTATTATTTTCTTACAAATTTTGTGTTGTGGCCTAATTTGATTTTGGAGAAATTGCTTATTTTGAAAAATTCCAATTTAGATATATTTTAGTATTTTTCAAAATTTTCTAGAATTTTATAATTTTTCAAAAAATCTAAATTATAAAAGTTATTTTAATAATTTTTCAAAAAATCTAAATTATAAAAGTTATTTTAATAATTTTTCAAAAAATCTAAATTATAAAGTTATTTTACAGATTAATCTAATTGGAAAAATCCCAATTAGATTGCGAATTCGCAACAACCAAATATAATTTTTTCACCTACGTAGTTAGCACAAATTTGCTAAATAGGTAATTTAAAGGCTAAAAAATATATATAAAAAAATGTCAAAGAAATTGCAATGCAAATTTTGCAATAACACCTTTTCATCTAAGGCCAATCTTAACCAACACCAGAGAACTGCTAAATATTGTCTGAATATTCAAGGTAAAGAATTTAAATCCCACAAGTGTTCAGCGTGTGGGAAGAATTTTAGTCGGAAATACGAGTTGAATCGTCACAAAAACCATTGTAAAGAAATTAATGCTGATATTCGTGTACATTCTCTTGAACTGGAATTACAGAAAGTGAAGAATATATTGGTAGAAAAGAATAAGTCTATATTAGAATTAAAAAATCAAATTAATATTCTTCAAAAAAAAATGCAAGAAGATAAGAAAATTATTGAAGAATTGAAAATACCTATTATCTCACTAGAATCTGAAAATAAAACCCTTAAATCATTAGGATTTAACAATTCGTGGTATAATGAATATTTTGAACTCCAAAATGCTTATCGAGATCTGGTTAATAAATATGTGAGAAATTCACAAGACAAAATAAGTTTATTAAACAAAAAATATGTTAAGAGACAGCCGAGAACAAAATATGAAGGTAATAACTTTATATATATTGTTACTACACCTTCTCTCAAACAAGAGAGACGTTATATATTAGGAAAGGCCGTTGATTTAACTAACAGACTGTCTACATATAATAAGACAGATGAACATGAGGTTATATATTATTGTTGTTGTCCTTGTAAGAGTACTATGGGGATAGTAGAAAATCTGGTTTTTAATAAATTAGGTAATTATAGAGAAAGAGCTAATAGAGAAAGATTTATTCTACCAGAAGATCAGAATATTATTTTATTCTCTGAAGTAATAAGAAAATGTGTAAATTTTGTTAAGGAATCTTTATAATTTTTCAAAAAATCTAAATTATAAAGTTATTTTACGTGGGAGATGATGGTGTGGGTGGAGATGACGACTTTTTCAAACATGAAGGAATAACATAATCAGAGACATCCAAATCTTTGGCGGATATACTGATATCTATACCTGATTTAGGTTTTATACATTTTTTAAATTTTCCGTTTTGATCGAATACAGCTATAGTTCCGGCTCCCGTGCAATCCTTGTTTGTTGCCTGTAATGATAATAGAGGCGGGTTAATTTTTATTTTAAATAAGAAAATATAGAGTAGTAATGAGAATAAATGAGTAAAATTCCTTTAGAACTAGAAAATCCTATAGATAAACTAATAATAAGGGGTTGTGAGATATTAACACCAAAGATTAGATCTTTAAATATTTATATATTACCAGATTATAGTACTAAGGTAATTCCGAATCATATTACAACATTTTCTTTTTTTACAGGGTTATATAGTATAAATATGCTTTCATGTGGTTTTCCTAAAATTTCTGTAATTTTTTTATTTATATCTTATTTCTTCGATTGTTTGGATGGTTTTTATGCTCGAAGTTATGGGATGGTAACGGTATTTGGTGATTATTATGATCATATAACAGATTGGTTAATAAATACAGGATATATGTGGGTTTTGTGTCGTTATAAAGAATTTTCAGTAGTGGTAGGAGTAGCATGTATTCTTGTTCCCCTTTTGGCTATTCAGATGATACATTTATCAGCTGTAGAGAAATATTATGATAATCCAAAGGAATCTCAATCTTTGATATTTATAAAAAAGATTATAAATAATATAGATAGTCGTAAGAAGTCTGTTAAGTATCTTAATTGGTCTAAATATTTTGGTTGTGGAACTTATTATATGGTGTTAATATTAATAACACTTATAGTATATTAAGATAAGAATGAATTTTAAAAATAAAATTCATTGAAAAATCAAAAATGGATCGAGCTATTCAAACTGTTAAAGATATGATATTCCAAAGAGGATATAAGAATATGGAAGAAAATGAGGATTATATTATTGGTGATAATAGGGTGGATAAAATAGTTTTTTTTACCCAGCCAGTATCTAAGTTTAATGTGGAGCAATCAAAGATTTTCATAAAAAGATTGAAAAACATAGGTATAAATCATGGTATAGTAATATATACCGATAATGTAACATCAACAGCCCGTAAGGCGTTGATAACATCTTTAGAATATAAGATAGAGTTATTTACATTGACAGAGTTACAATTTAATTTAACGAAACATCGATTAGTTCCTGAGCATATTCGATTATCTAAAACTGAGAGTAAAATTTTTAAAAGTAAGTATAATAATAAGTGGGGTCGATTTCCGGTAATTTTGAAGGGAGATCCGGTGTCTCGTTTTTATGATTTTTGCCGTGGAGATATTATAAAAATAATTCGTCCGGGGGGTTATGTGAGTTATAGGATAGTGAAATAAAATGTCTTAATTAAATTAGTATATGAAATCTAATTATTTTACCTAATTCTGTAATTGATAAATCTTCTTTACCTGTGATTTTAGATAATTCTTTATTAGGTCTAACCAGAAAAGGGTCACCTTTAATTGATAAAGAGTTATTATCAATGTATTTAACAATGATATGGTATAAACACGATTTCGTTATTTTCCCGTTATAATTACATAAATTTTCTAATTGAGGTGAAATACAGACTGTATTTTTTTTATCTAATTTTCTTTCTTTGAGGAAGCTAAGAATAGTATTATCGGGAGATGACATTTATATATATA
>Ga0222719_10001056_pt1 | contig 27333 bp, 35 predicted proteins | sample C33_34DmetaG_FD_165039 | JGI IMG/M metagenome (GOLD analysis project Ga0222719, IMG submission 165039) | Estuarine water microbial communities from San Francisco Bay, California, United States - C33_34D | ecosystem: Environmental > Aquatic > Marine > Unclassified | place: USA: California...
ATATGGAAGATGGTATGCTAAATATCAAATCAGTAGTAGAAGCTACTAAAGATAAAGACGAGGATGGAGTAATCCACAAAGGTATCGCTAAAAGATACTTCTCTAAATCTTTTACAATTGCTGATGACGTAGAGATAAAATCTGCCGAACTAAAAGATGGTTTGTTAACAATCTCATTAGAGAGAATTATTCCAGACCATAAAAAGGCAAGAACTATCTCTGTTAAATAAAAATTTGGGGGCTTCGGCCCCCATTTTATTCCACCATTGACAATTTGTGGGATATATAGTATAGTGAAAATTGAGGATATTAAATCCTCAGGACTTACATAACTTAACATTACGTTAAAGAAAGGTAATAACATGGCCACAACAGGCAAAATGACTTTTGATGAAGTCAATACCGCTCTAAAGAATCTACCTTTAGGCGAACATAAACTAATAGACATAGTAGCTATTATTCTAAAGTGCGAAACTTTTAAAGAAGAAACTCTAAAATCTTTTGTAGAAGCAACTTTTGGTAAAGGTGAAAGTGTCGTTAAACTAGATGAACTATACGTTGATCTAAATTATCAAAGAAAACTCAAACTAAAAAATCTACTTAGAAATCTAAAAACAAGTAAAGGTTTCTCTAAAGAAAAAGCAGGTCACATAGACGTTGCTGTCCGATCAAACGGTAAGAAGTTTGTTTGGGACGGATTTAGACGTTCTATTATGGCACTACTTTGTAAAATGACAGAGATAGCTGCTTCTACTTATAATCATGCAGATGAATTTGATTCAAAGAAAGCAAGACGTTATGAGGCAGAATTGTTTTTAGCCAGAAATGCTAAGAATGAAGTTATGGGTGCAGCTGAAATCTTTTTCGCTAGATACGCCAAAGGCGAAGATCAGGCTAAAAAGATGGCAAGTGTATTGCACATGGCTAACATTAACGTTTGTGGTTTAAAACCAGGTGGTAAAAACATGGGTGGTTTCGCCTTTGTTGAGAAATCACTAGGTTACCACGAAATTATAGATGAAGAGGCAATTAAGAAAACCATTACAGATGATGATTTTGTTTTTGCTTCTAACGCTATACAAACAGCATGGTCAAAAGATATCTCAGTAGGTGCATATCTTGTAATTGCATTGGCAAACACAAGAGCTGTATTGAGAAAATCTGATAATACTAATTTTACAGACGCAGATATTGAAAACAAACTTGTTTCATATGCTAGTGTAAAAGGTAATAGTCAGAAAACTTTGACAGAAAACAGAATTTCTAACAAACCTTTAGAATCAGTTACTTATATTATTTTACGTGATGTAATGAAACTAAACGGTAAAAGTAAGAAATTGTCTGGTTTAGATGATGAGGATATTGACCTTATTGAAGACCAGGATTAAATAGTAACGAGGCGCCGTTCCAGCATTGACAATAACGGCGCCTTGTGTTATATTAATAACAATGAGCGGATGTAGTATAAAAGTATTATTCGTGTTTACCAAACATGGGAAGTTGGGGCAGTACCAACCATCCGCTCCAAAATAAAATGACAGACATATATTATTGCGAAAACATCATATCTAAACAAGAGTTACTTCCGATTTATGATATGTTAATGACTCAAAGTTGGTCGTTAGGTAGTGCATATTCAGGTCAAAAAACATATTCAGACACATATGCTTCAAATAGAATATTCTCAGAGGGTCAATCTTTTAATCCCTTTTTAACAGGTTTCTTTTCAGGTATTGCCGGCAACGTTAATCGTAAGCTAAGAGAAAAATATAATTGGCAATTACCTGTACATAAAATTCATAGAATACAAATGAATGCTCAGAAAAAAGGAAATGCATTTGATTTCCACCAAGACGGCAGTCCAGATATGTATTCAATGATAGGTTTCTTTACACCAGAATGGCAAGATGATTGGGGTGGTCAACTTCAAATAGAGGGTGATTCTATTCCATTTAAACCAGGCGATTTTGTGGTGTTTAGATCCAACTACTTGCATGACGCAATGCCAATAATAGAGGATATGCCTTGGTATAGAATATCAGTAGGCATGTTTTTCCAGCCTTGACATTTTTGATGAAGTATAATATTATGTTTTTAACTATATTAATGAAGGAGTGAATATGAACATAAGTGGCGATACAGTAAATGTATTAAAAAACTTTTCTAATATAAATCAAAATATATTAGTAAAACCAGGAAACACTATTCAAACTATTTCTACTGCTAAGAATATTTTAGCAGAAGCTGAAATTACAGAGAAGTTTGAATCAGAGTTTGCTATCTATGATTTACCAGAATTTTTAAGATCAGTTGACTTATTTGATAAGTCTGAATTAAATTTTAATGGTGGTCAAAACTTAACTATTAGAGATACTAATAGTAAACAATCAATTAAATATTTCTTTGCTGACAAATCAGTTATTGTTGCACCAACAAAGAGTATTACAATGCCAGATAAACATGTGTCTTTTACATTTAAAAAAGAACAGATGAATAAGTTAATGAAGGCAGCTACTACTCTTAACTTACCAGATATTGCTGTAAAAGGTGATGGTAAAACAATTGCTATGGTGGCAACTGATAAAAAGAACAATACATCTAACGAGTATTCAATTGAAGTAGGCGAAACAGATAAATCGTTTACAGCATATTTTAGAACTGAAAACTTTAAAATGATTGAAGACGACTATGATGTTGCTGTTTCAGTAAAAAATATATCCCATTTTATTAACAGAAATAAACCTGTTAAATATTGGATTGCATTAGAACCTGATAGCTCGTTTTAATGAAACTGAGTAAAACAGAGTGGCATTCCGTCGCTTCAGAATTTAAATACGATATAGATGATGAAGAGATTATACAGGAGTTTGGTTCTGTTCAACGATTTAAAGAAATCATTTCACACCAAGAGCAAGAGTTTAGAAGTACATTAGAAGCTCATGGTGAAAAACCTACAGACGAGGAACAAGATAAATTTTGGGAGTTTTTAGGTGAATGTGATTATGATAGAGAAGACGATTGGTGGACAGATAGAAAAGGTGGCTATGAGGTTACCGTTAAATATGATGAATAAAGTGGAGTTTATATTATGTCAGATCATTTATGGGTTGAAAAATACCGACCTAAGAAAATAGAAGAATGTATTTTACCAGAAGAAACTAAGAAAACATTTAGCAACTTTGTAAAACAAGGTGAACTACCGAATATTATATTATCAGGTAGTGCAGGTACAGGTAAAACTACCGTAGCAAAAGCTTTATGTGAAGAACTTGATTTAGATTATATTGTTATCAATGGTTCAGATGAAGGAAGACACATTGATACATTAAGAAATCAGATTAAAAACTTTGCTAGTACCGTATCTCTTACTGGTCAAAAAAGTCATAAAGTAGTTATATTAGACGAGGCAGATTATATGAATGCTGAGTCTGTACAACCTGCTTTAAGAAACTTTATTGAAACCTTTTACAAGAATTGTAGATTTATTCTTACTTGTAATTTTAAGAATAAGATTATTGATCCACTTCACAGTAGGTGCACCGTAATTGATTTTGCAATTAAGAATGGTCAAAAGGTAAAAACCGCCAACCAGTTATTGACTAGATTGTGTGATATTCTAACGATTGAAAAGATAGAATTTGACAAAAAAGTCCTTGCTGAACTTATCCAAAAACACTATCCAGACTTTAGAAGAACGATTAATGAACTTCAAAGGTATTCTGTACGTGGTAAAATAGATAGTGGTATCTTATTTAATCTAACAGAAGCCAACTACAAAGGTTTAATTAAGGCGTTAAAAGATAAGAAATTCAACGATATGAGAAAATGGGTCGTTGATAACTTAGACAAAGAACCATCTAGTTTATTCAGAGGTGTTTATGACTTTCTTTATGAGAATTTAGATTCAAAATCAATACCACAAGCCATATTAATTATTGCCGGATATCAATATAAATCCGCTTTCGTAGCTGACCAAGAGATAAATATGGTCGCTTGCTTGACAGAAATTATGGCAAGTTGTAAATTCAAATAGATATAAAGGGAGTAAAAGATGGCAAGAAGAACGCTCTTGCGAACTTTGATTGTTCGTTTAAGAATGTTTTATGCCGATATAAGAGGACATCATGGAAAACGATGGAATTATGAGCCAGGTGACCACTATATGGGAAGAAAACGATTTAGAAAATAGATAATGGATTATTATTATATAAAGAACTTTCTTAACAAAGAAAGAATAAGTGAGATTAACGAGATTTGTAATACAGGTTTTAAAGAACCTGAAGACATGGGAGCTTCGGGCAAACATAGTCTTAATAAAATAATATATTGGTCACAACTAAGACCAGTTATGGAAGATGTTGAACACGTATTATTAAATGTAAACAGCAAATACTTTGGTTATAATCTACACCAAATAAACTTATATAAGACAATCAATTATAACATATACTCAGGCAATGACAATCATAGATACGATTGGCATGTAGATACAGCTACGTCTGAGGACAAGTATGATTTAAAACTAACTGCTTTGGTAAATCTATCAGATAGTCCTTATGTGGGTGGTGATTTTGAATTAAACACAGGTGAGATTACACACATTAAAGAATTTTCTGAACCAGGAGATATTATATTATTTAAATCCCATATATTACATAGAGTAAAACCGGTAACATCTGGTGTAAGAAAAAGCTTGGCTTTCTTTTTAGAAGGTCCTAAATTTATTTGAGGTTATTATGTACGAATTGAAAGATTATTTAAATGCAATTAATTTTACAAAAGAGAATTTATTAGATACGGAAGATAAAACGTGGACTAAAAAGTATCCGCCTTTTATAATCAATAAATGTTTATCCATGCATTATGATACCTTGGCAGCTGCCAATGAAATGAATGGTTTCCACTTCTTAGATAAGAAATTACAGTTTCACTTTTACATAAATAGTATTAGAAAAAAGAAGCGATTTGGTGGTAAGTGGTTATCACAAGCCAAGTTGAGAGATATGGAGTATGTGAAAGAGTATTATGGATACAGTAATGTTAAAGCAAAACAAGCTCTGGATATACTAACGGATAAACAAATTGAACATATAAAAGAGTCTTTAAATAAAGGCGGGAGAAACAAAAAATGAATGAAGAGATATCATGGTCGTCTGATAGTATGTTAGAGGTAACTATCAAACAACCAGACGATTTTTTAAAAATTAGAGAAACACTAACCAGAATTGGTGTAGCAAGTAGAAAAGATAAAACACTTTATCAATCATGTCATATTTTACATAAACAAGGTAGATATTACATAGTACACTTTAAGGAACTTTTTGCATTAGATGGTAAAAAAGCAACTTTAGTTGAAAACGATATTCAAAGAAGAAACACAATTGCTATTTTATTATCTGATTGGGGACTAATTGATATAGTAAAACCTACTGAAGCAGAAAACAAAGCACCATTAAGTCAAATAAAAGTTTTACCTTTTAAGGAAAAGAAAGAGTGGAACTTAACAGCCAAATATAATATTGGTAAAAAAGTTGTTGAGGAAGAAAAACCCGCTACTGTTAATGAATAATGCAAGTACCAAAGTTTACAGATTTTATATCAGAAGCTAAAGGTGATAAACCTTTTTTGCGTTTGTTAATTATTACAGACGAACCAGAACAGGCAAAAACATTTCATACTGCTGATAGATTAAAAGAAGAATGTGATAAGTTAGGTTACAAACACTATCTGTTTAAACTTACTGGTGGTTATTCTACATTTGAAAACGGACAAAGAAAATTTCATAACAAAGATGATAAAAAAGGTTTCGATATAGATAAAAATACTGTTGCTATTATACGTGGTAGTATTACAAGGAAAGATAGCTGGATGGATTTTGTATCCATTTTAGAAAGAGCTAATGTAACTGTTATTAATCCTAGAACAACGATTAATATGTGTGCTGACAAATATAGAACAGCACTTAGACTTGCAGATTATGGTTTAACACAACCAAAAACTGTTCTAATAAATGATCCAGAAAAATCAAATGAGATTGTTGATAACTCTGATATAAAGTTTCCATTAATTTTAAAAACTTTACGAGGTAGTAAAGGTGTTGGTGTTTTATTTGTTGATAGTGCTAAAGGTTTAGATTCTATTATACAGTTAATACATAAACAAGATGAAGACGCAGATTTATTAATACAAGAATATATCAAAACAGATTATGATGTGAGAGTTTTAGTATTAGGTGGTAAAGTATTAGCAACTATGAAACGACCAGTTATTGAAGGAGATTTCAGATCAAACGTATCACAAGGTTCAAAACCAGAAAAAATACAATTAACAGAATTAGAAATAAAAGAAAGTTTAAAAGCCGCAAAAGCAGTAGGTGGTTTTTGGACGGCAGTAGATTTTATACCAAGTAAAAATAGAACAAAAGAACCACCGTTTATGTTAGAAGTTAACTCTTCTCCAGGAACAGAGGGTATTGAAGACGCTACTGGTATGAATATTGCAAAAGAAGTTATACAACACTTCGCAAATAAAGAGAATAGATTTTCCGTACCTACAGAATGTGGGTATAAAGAAGTGGTCACCATTAAACCATTTGGAGAAATTGTAGCTAAGTTTGATACTGGTAACTCTGGCATGCCAGTTATACATGCAGACAAGTATAAAATTAATGGAAATGAAATAACATGGACTTTGTTAGATAAGACTATAACCTCTAAAATTGTACGTAAGGAAGAGATTTCCGTAGGCGGATTACGTGATTATGACGAGACCAGATACGTTGTGAAGCTAGACGTGGAGTTTGCTGGAGGCGTCTATAATGACGTGGAATTCACATTGGACGATAGAGATGAGAGAACTTTAATTCTTATGGACCGTGCATTTATGAATAGATTGAACGTTATGGTCAATCCTCAAAGAAAATATGTTATTACAACCAAATACAGCATTGACTAATTGTCAATTTTGTGTTATATTATAGTGAAAGGTAAATTATGGAAACAAAAATATTAAGATTAACAACCGGTGAAGATGTAATATCTAAAGTCGAAAAAGACACAATGGGTAATTATGTGTTAAACAAACCATGTGTTATTATTCCCACACAGAAAGCACCAGGCCAACCTGTAAGTTTGATGATGACGCCGTATATGCCCTATACGAGTGAAGACAAAATCACAATATCACAGGACAAAGTGGTAACTAGTGTAAAACCAAAAGACGAGATATTAGCTTCATACACGGCAAATACAAGTAACATCATTACACCAAAATCAGAGCTAATAACAGAGAACATTGTACCAAAAGTTTAATGGTAACAATCTACTTTGTTAGAAACGGCTCTAAAATAAAGGTAGAGGTACCTGAAGGTACGACTATTATGGAAGCTGCGAAGTTTCATAGTCATGTGCCTATAGAAGAGATACCTGCTACCTGTGGTGGAACTTGTGCTTGTGCAACTTGTCATGTTTATTTGACAGGTGAATGGGTTGACAAATTAGGTCAAATAGATTATAATAGTCCTGAAATTGAATTATTAGAATATGAAAAAGATTTTATTGATGGTAGAAGTAGATTAGGTTGTCAAGTAGAATTAACAAAAGAACTAGATGGTATGGTTGTAGAATTGAGGTCAAGTGAACTTTTATAAAAATGTAATTGAACATAATGGTAAATTATTGATACGTGGTATTCTCAATGGTAAAGAATACAAGGAAAAGATTGACTTTGGTCCTACTCTTTATGCATTAACACAAGAGCATTCACAATATAAAACTTTACAAGGTCAGTTTCTAAAACCTATAGAATTTAAAACAATCAAAGACGCTAGAAGATTTAAAAGAGATACAGCTACAGAAAACTCCCCTATATTTGGTTTAGAAAGATATCACTATCAGTATATCGGTTCAGAATATCCTGAAGATATCAAATGGGACAAAGATCAAATTAAAATATTTACATTAGATATTGAAACAACTTGTGAAGGCGGTTTTCCTGATGTGGAAAATCCTGTTGAACAGTTACTTTGTATTACAGTAAAAAATCAATCTAACAAACAGATTATAACTTGGGGTGTAGGTGATTTTAAAACTGATAGATCAGATGTAACTTACATAAAATGTAAAAACGAAAAACAATTATTATTTGAATTTATGAAATTCTGGATTAAACAATATCCAGATATTATTACAGGTTGGAATACTAAATTCTTTGACTTGCCTTATTTGATGAATAGAATTAGATTACTAGCTGGAGATAAAGTGGCAAATAGAATGTCGCCTTGGAATCTAATCAATAGAGAGGAAATACATGTAAGAGGTAGACCACAAACTATCTATCAATTATATGGTATTGTTAATTTAGATTACTTAGATTTATACAAATGGTTTATACCAGCAAGACAAGAAAGTTACAAACTAGATTTCATTGGTGAATTAGAACTTGGTCGTGGTAAAGATGACGCAGGTTATGATACATTTAAAGATTGGTACACAAAAGACTTTCAATCATTTGTTGATTACAATATACAAGACGTTGAAATTGTTGACGCATTAGAAGACAAACTTGGTCTTATTGACTTGTCATTAACTGTAGCTTATGAAAGTAAAGTAAATTATGATGATATATTTTCACAAGTTAGAGTGTGGGATACTTTGATCGCAAACCATTTGATGAAGAAAAATATATGTGTGCCACCAAGGGAAGAACATAGTAAAGAAACAAAATATGAGGGTGCTTATGTAAAAGAACCTACAGTTGGTCAACATAAATGGGTAACTTCTTTTGATATCAATTCACTATATCCACATATCATTATACAATATAATATTTCGCCTGAAAAAATACTAGGCGAATCTTCACATGGTGTTAATGTAAATAAAATGATTGATATGAAAGTACCACTTAATTATCTTCAAACAGAGGGTGCTTGTCTAACACCAAACGGTGCAAAATTTAAAAACGATAGTCAAGGTTTCTTACCTGAAATGATGGAAACAATGTACAATGAACGTGTCATTTATAAGAAACGTATGTTAAAGGCAAAGAAAGAATATGAAAAAACAAAAGACCCTAAACTTGTAAGAGAGATTGCAAGGTGTCATAATATTCAATGGGCAAGAAAGATTGCATTGAACTCAGCTTATGGTGCAGTAGGTAATCAATACTTTAGATATTATGATGTAAGACAGGCAAGTGGTATTACAACTGCTGGTCAATTTATTATTAGATTTATTGAGAAGAAAGTTAACGAATATCTAAACAATATATTACAAACAAAAGGTCAAGTAGATTATATTGTTGCGTCTGATACTGATAGTATCTATGTTACACTTGATAAGTTAGTACAAAAAACTTGTGAAGGAAAAGATGACCAACAAATTACAGATTTTATTGGTAAGGTGTGTGATAATAAAATCGAACCTTATATTGCAAAATGTTTTGATGAATTAGCTTCTTACACTAACGCATTTAAAAATTGTATGGTGATGAAACGAGAAGTTATTGCTAACAAGGGTATATGGGTTGCTAAGAAACGATATATGCTCAACGTGCTAGACGAAGAAGGCGTCAGACTTGCAGATCCAAAGTTAAAACTTATGGGCATAGAAGCAGTCAAGTCTAGCACACCACAAGTTTGTCGTGGTAAAATTAAAGAAGCAATTAAAATTATTATGGGTAAAACAGAGGATGATCTACATAAATTTATTGCAGACTTTAGAAAAGAATTTAACGAACTAGAACCTGAAGCTATTGCCTTTCCTAGAAGTTGTAACAATCTTAAAAAGTATATGTCATCAAGCAGTATCTTTATCAAAGGCACACCAATACATGTCAAAGGTGCGTTGATATATAATCATCAACTAAAACAATTTAAATTAGGTACAAAGTATCCTTATATACAAGAGGGTGATAAGATTAAGTTTCTAAAACTAAAAGAAGCAAACCCATTTAAGTTTGATGTTATCAGTTATATTAGTACATTGCCAACTGAATTTAAATTAAAACAGTATGTAGATTATGAAACACAATTTGAAAAAACATTCCTTGACCCTATGCGATTTATATTAAATGCTATCGGGTGGGAACATGAACCAAAGGCAAGTTTAGAGGCATTTTTCGGATGATATTATTTGGTAAAACAATTTATGAAAACAAGTTAGGTATTTCTGACCGTGATAGGGATATCTATAAACAGCTTTTACAAAACTTAGATTACACATATTCTGGTAGTGGTGGTGAACAAAGAGATATATCACATATCTCACATGAAAAAAATGTATTAGAACACCCAAACTTATTGCATTTAAAAAATAAAATAATGCAAGAATTTTATACATTTAAACACCAAGTAATGAGATATAAAAATAAATTTGAGATTGTTAGATCATGGATTGCAAAGAGTGAACCTGGCCAATCTAGTAATTTTCATAATCATAATAATTGTATGTGGTCTGGTGTTTATTATGTAGATGTGCCAAAAAAATCAGGTGGTATTACATTTGAAAATTTTGATGTACAAAGATTTCAATTACAGGTACTTGATTATAATGAAAACAATTCTGATAAAGTTACAATTGTACCTGAAACTGATACGATCATATTCTTCCCTAGTGAAGTATACCATAAAATAGAAACAAACGAAAGCAACATGACAAGATATTCTATAGCTTTTAATTGGTTGCCAATTGGTGAGATTGGTGATGATACAAGCGATAGTTTTATTAACAACTTACAAAATGTTCCCAAATAAACAATATGGAGTGATCTATGCAGATCCACCTTGGCAGTTTAAAACTAGGTCTGAAAAAGGAAAAGATAGAAGTCCTGAGAAACATTATAATGTGCTCAATCTTACTGATATCTGTAATTTACCTGTTAGCGATATTGCTAAACCTGATTCAGTCTTATTAATGTGGGTGTGCGATCCACTATTAGACCAGGCGTTTAAAGTTATAGACGCCTGGGGTTTTAAGTTTAAGACAGTAGGTTTTACTTGGGCAAAAACAAATAAAAATAAACTAGGTTTTTTTACAGGTCTAGGATATTGGACAAGAGGTAATCCTGAAATGTGTTTATTAGCTACAAAGGGTAGACCAAAAAGAATATCTAAATCTGTACCTCAGTTAGTAGTTGAACAAAGAAAAAGACATAGTGAAAAACCTTTAATGCATGAACAAATAGAACAACTTGTCGCAGGCCCTTATATTGAATTATTTGCAAGAAAAAAGACGAGAAGTGGTTGGGATTATTGGGGGAATGAAGTATGAGTCTATGTATGGCATTGACTTTCTCAGCTTTGTGTGTTATAATACCAGCATTATTATTATGGATGTGGAATGGCGAAGACTCTAACTAAACTAGAACCAGCAGACGCTTTGTATTGTGCTAAAATTTTCAATGACTATTTTGGTCAGTTTGAAAGAATAGACCAATACATGAAAGATCAAAAGTTGGCACAATTGGAAGATACTGTATCATCTTCTCTACCAGGCATGGGACCTGAAGAAGATTTATTTAATGATTTTACTATGTCACCTGAAGACATGGACTTTGAAGTATATGAGCCTACTGATGGTACAAGTTATGTTACATTATTAAATATGACATCAAGTCATACTAATATGCCAAGTATTCCAGGTAAAGAATTAAAGTTATTAGTTAAAGAAAAAAACACAGGCAAGATTATTGGTTTTATTCGTTTTGGTTCTCCTGTAATCAACTCAGCTCCTAGAAATCAAGTATTGGGTCAAGTGCCTGATTTGAAACAGTTTAACAAAACTGCCATTATGGGTTTTACAATTGTACCTACACAGCCATTTGGTTATAATTATTTGGGTGGTAAACTATTGGCAGCTATTTGTTGTTCACACAAAGTAAAAGATATACTAGATAAAAAATATAATATGAACTTAGTTATGTTTGAAACTACAAGTTTGTATGGTTCTAGTAAATCATCTAGTCAATATGATGGTATGAAACCATATCTAAGATTTAAAGGTGTAACTGATAGTAAATTTATTCCGTTAATGCATGGTCAACCATATAGAGATTTAAATAATTATGTTGAAGAACGAGTTGGTCTTTTAGTGCCAGCTGGTGCGTCAAGTCGTAAACTTAAAATGACAACAGCTGTGATTGGTTTATTAAAAAGAAGTTTAAACGGTGATGATTTAGTAAAGTTTAAATCTACAATTGCAAATGCTTTAAAACTAACAGAAAGAAAAAGATTTTATGTTTCTAATTATGGTGTAGAAAACTTTGTTGATATTGTAAATGGTAAAACAGATACAATTAAAAAGGCAGAAAACTACGATAGATTTAGTTTTGAAAATACTATTTTATGGTGGAAAAAACTTGCAACAAAAAGATTTAATAATTTAAAAGCAGATGATCGTTTAAGAACTGAATTAGAATTGTGGTCAAAAGAGGCAAATATAGATATAATAAGATGAGAAAAAAGAAAACTTATATACACGTAAACCAACACGTAATACGGAGTAATAAAAAACATGGAAAAGATGATCCAGTTATTACAGTTAAACAAGGTACAAAAAATACCTATTGCCACGAAGTTAAGATACATGGTCCGTCATCCGTTCTTTATGGCGGTAATGATAAACCTTTGCTTTCTTGTGGTGCTAGAGTTGTTATTGTAACTGAAAGTGAAACTGAAATTGTAAGATGAAGAACTTAGAAGACTTTATATTTACAGCTAACTATTTACCAAAAGAAGATTGCCAATATATTGTAAATTCTATTTCACAAAGAGATTGGAAAAAACATGAGTGGCATGAAAATGTAAATAATAGTTATCAAAGTGAACAAGAAAAAGAATTAGATGTGTATATGTCAGATGAAGTCTTACAAGAAAAACTACATCCATATATATTAAAAGCTATTAATGATTACACAAAAGAAAAATTTTTTGATGCCGATAAGACTAAATATTTGGTAACTAGATATAGTCCTGTCAGATTTAATAGATATGTAAATGCAAAGATGAGAACGCATTACGACCATATACATTCTATATTTGATGGTGATAGAAAAGGTATTCCTGTATTAAGTATATTAGGAGTTTTAAATGATGATTACAAAGGTGGTAACTTTTTATTTGGTGATGAGCATGAAATAAAATTGCGACAAGGAGACATATTGATATTTCCGTCAATATTCTTATATCCACATAAAGTAAAAGAGGTAACCGAAGGAACACGATATAGTTTTATAACTTGGGCTTTCTAATATGAACATGATAACAGAAAAAGATTACCTAAATTTAAAAGAGTATTGGGATTATCAACGTAAGATACAATACAATAGAGAAGAAATAGAAAAGATGGCTGCCGATTTTGAAGGCCGTTTACAAAGAAATGATGGTTTTGCTGTAACACCATTAAGTGCAAATGATGTATTTGATATGATATGGAACAAAATGAGGAGTGAGGATTATCAGGATCCACCAAAAGGCTGGGTACCAAATGATCCACAATATAAAAAATGGAACGAATAGAAGTAATAGACAATTTAATAAATGATTATAACCACAATCATATAGAAAAAACTTTACTTGATAATACAAAGTTTGATTATAAATTTGTTAGAGATGTTACCATAGAGGGTAACGAACAACAAAGACCTGGTTTTTATCATATGTTAATGCAAGATAATAAAAAGGTTTCGCCTTTTGCAAATTTGGCTGTAGATATTGTTACTCATTCATGTATCAAATTAAATTTAATACCTAAAAAAATATTACAGGCAAGAAGTTTTTTACAATTACCTTTAGCAGCTCATTATAGAGGTGATAATGTTGATACACCACATATAGATAATGTTGAAAATCATATTGTAATATTATATTACGTTAACGATAGTGATGGTTGTACAGTAATTTATGATAAGAAATATGAAGAGGGTAAAACTGTAAAATTTGACGAACTAAAAGAAATTAAAAGAGTGGAACCTAAAAAAGGAAGAGTGGTAATATTTAATGGTTTACATTATCACACAGGTGAACAACCAAATAGTAATTTAAGAAGTATTATAAATTGTAACATACAAGTATGAATAAAATAAAATTAGAAATATCAGCTTTAATAGATAAGTTTGAACAACATGATTTACTTAAAGATAATTTACTTGATTTAATTGATAAGTCAGATAATCCGGTAGAGAAAAAAATAGATAAGAATTGGGAATATCACATATCAAAATGTGATTGGGATAATAATACAGATTTTGATAATAGACCTTGGGTAGATTTACTAAAACCATATTTACAAAACCACTTTAATAAGTGTGCTAATTTTATGTTATATCAAAAGGCAAAAATAAAAGCATTATGGTATCAACAGTATAATCAAAATGACGCACATGGTTGGCATATACATGGTGATAATTACACAGGTGTTTATTACTTACAACTACCAGAAGGATCATCAAAAACGGAATTAGTAAATCATTATTTACAAGACAAAGAAATACAAACGGCACAAATAGAAGCTAAAGAAGGAGATATTATAATCTTTCCTAGTTTTGTTATACATAGATCGCCAAAGATTGATAGTGATGTTACAAAAACAATTATATCATTTAATTTAGAATTTAACGGTATCAAAGAAGTATAATGTATTTTCCAACATATCATACACATAGGTTTTATGAAAATCCACAACAAGTTTATGAGTGGGCAAATAGTTTAGAATATATAAGACCAGAATCAGGACATTATCCTGGTGCAAGAACATTACATTTACACGAAGTGGATGGAGATTTCTTCCAATATGTGTGTAATAAAGTATTACGAATGATTTATGGTAAGTTTGTAAAAGATATTGATTACCAATGTGCTATGAATTTTCAAAAAATACATTATGATGATATAGCTGAAGACGGTAAAGGTTGGGTGCATTTAGATGAAAGTTCCCATTTAACAGTATTGATATATTTAACACCAGGTAAATCACAATCTGGTACTTCTTTGTATATGCCTAAAAAAGAGGGTACTATCTTAGGTGGTAAACAAGAAGAAAAATTTAAATATTATAAAACCAAACAAGCAACAACTCAATATAGAGAAGCTTTAGATTATAACAATGGATTATATGAAGAGATTGCGACATTTGGTTCTAATTTTAATAGTATGGTTGCATTTGATGGTGGTATGTTCCACGGTGCAAACTTTGATTTAAAACCAGGCGAAGAGAGATTAACACAAACCTTATTCTTTAATGATTTAAGAGTTCCTTACTATCCTGGAGTAGAGATGGAGAGAAATAGTCTGTGATGATAACAGTTTATAAACATGGAAAATATATGACACATCACTTTCCACCTCAGGAGCTTGACAATATTAAAGAAACATGTTATAGTATTGGGATAAAATGGTATACTATAAGTTATACAGAAACGGAGAAACAAGAATATGAGCAACTTTCTAAAAGACATAATTAAAGAAACAGGAAATGAATATGCAACACTAGTAAGTGAGGGTGTTGATGGTGCAGATGTAACATCATTTGTAGATACAGGTTCCTATTCTTTCAATGCTCTATTATCTGGTAGTATTTTCGGTGGTATGCCAGGAAATAAAATCACAGCAATAGCAGGTGAAGCTGCAACAGGTAAAACATTTTTTGCCTTAGGTATTTGTAAATCATTTTTAGAGAAACATCCAGACGCAGGTGTTATTTACTTTGAATCTGAAAGTGCAATATCTAAAGACATGATTGAAGGCAGAGGTGTTGACGCTCAAAGAATGGTGATAGTGCCAGTTGCAACAGTACAAGAATTTAGAAATCAAGCAATCAAAATTATTGACAAATACTTAGAACAACCAGAAGACAAAAGAAAACCATTAATGTTTGTATTAGATAGTTTAGGTATGTTATCAACTACAAAAGAAATGGAAGATACAGCTGCTGGTAAAGAAACAAGAGATATGACTAGATCACAAATAGTCAAATCTACATTTAGAGTTTTAACACTTAAATTAGGTAAAGCAAATATACCTATGATAATGACCAATCACACTTATGATGTTATTGGTTCTATGTTCCCACAAAAAGAAATGGGTGGCGGCTCAGGTCTAAAATACGCAGCCTCATCAATTGTATATCTTGGTAAAAGAAAAGAAAAAGACGGCACCGAGGTAGTTGGAAATATCATTCATTGTAAAAATTACAAATCACGTTTAACAAAAGAAAATGCTCAAATAGATGTAAGACTAACTTATAAACAAGGCCTTGATAGATATTATGGTCTTTTAGAACTAGGCGAAGAAGCTGGTGTCTTTAAGAAAGTATCTACAAGATATGAATTATCCGATGGCACTAAAGTTTTTGGTAAGTCTATCAATACTGAGCCAGAAAAATATTTTACAGATGAGGTATTAACAAAGATTGATGAGTACACAAAAAGAAAATTCTCCTACGGATCAGACGAAGAATAAAAGATACGTTTTTGTACAACGAGAAGAAGACGAGTTTACTTCTTTAAAGTTGACAGAGGGCACTTTTAAAGGTGTAATCTACAAATACGGTAGAGTACAATTTGCTGATAGGGAAAATGAAGACGGGCTGTTGCCAATGAAGTTTGATTATGATATATTGCAAAATCCATATGAAGTGGAGCTTGACAATAAAGAATTTTTAGACTATATTGGTGATATATTAATAGAACTAATGGATGAGAAAGTGAAAAGTGGTGGAAGTATTATCGGAAAGAATTGAACTAACTATATTAAGAAACCTAGTTTACAACGAAGAGTTTACTAGAAAAGTTTTACCTTTTATCAAAGAAGAGTATTTTGTCAAAAGAGAAGAACAAACTTTATTTGGTGAGATATTTAAATTTGTTGACAAGTATAAAAATCTACCTACAAAAGAAACTCTATTAATAGAACTTAATCAAAGAAAAGATATCAACCAGGAAGAACTAGGTCATATCCGTGATCTAGTAAAAACTTTTAGTGAAGATGATATTGATACAAAATGGTTATTAGATACAACTGAAAAGTTTTGTAAAGATCGTGCCGTTCACAATGCAGTATTAGATGGTATCAAAATATTAGATAAGAAAGACGCTAAAAGATCACCAGAAGCTATACCAAGTATTTTATCAGACGCATTAGCTGTATCTTTCGATAACCATGTAGGGCATGATTATATCGAAGACGCCAAAAGTAGATTTGATTGGTACCATACAAAAGAGAAAAAGTTTAAATTTGATTTAGATTATTTCAATCGTATTACAAAAGGTGGTGTTCCTAGTAAAACTTTGAATATTGCTCTTGCAGGTACAGGTGTTGGTAAATCTTTGTTTATGTGTCATTGTGCTAGTAACTTTCTAACACAAGGTCAGAATGTGTTGTATATTACTTTAGAGATGGCAGAGGAAAGAATTGCTGAAAGAATAGACGCTAATTTATTAGATGTATCTATGGAAGACCTACACGTTATGCCTCAACAACTATATGATAGTAAAGTTGAAAAGATTAATGCAAAGACAAATGGTAAATTAATTATCAAAGAATATCCTACAGCTTCTGCTCATGCAGGTCATTTTAGAAGTTTATTAAATGAATTATCACTAAAGAAAAGTTTTAAACCAGATATGGTCTTTATTGATTATTTAAATATCTGTGCTAGTAGTAGATTTAAAGGTGGTAACATATCATCATATTTTTATATCAAAGCAATTGCTGAGGAACTTAGAGGTCTTGCTGTTGAGTTTGATGTGCCTATCTTTAGTGCAACACAAACAACTAGAACTGGTTTCGTTTCAACTGATATTGGTTTGGAAGATACCTCAGAAAGTTTTGGTTTACCTGCTACTGCCGACTTCATGTTTGCCTTAATGTCAAATGAAGAGTTAGAAGCATTAGGTCAGATGAAAGTCAAACAGTTAAAGAATAGATATAATGATCCGTCTGTAAACAGAGCATTTATTATTGGTGTTGACAGGTCTAAAATGAGATTGTATGATGTACAACAAGCAGCTCAAAATATAGTAGATAGCAACCAAAAAGAAACACCTGAATCAGCTTACGATAAGTTTAGTGATTTCAAATTATAGGAGATAGTATGCCAAAGAGAAAAACACAAAAGGTTCAATTCAGAAAAGGCGATAGAAGACCTAGACCTGATAAAGATTATACAACCTTATCGTATAGAAAGAGATTAATTAAAAGAGGTAAGAAGATGATTTGGAATGTTACAGAGTATCCTACAAAGACAGTAATCGGTGAATACTTTTTTGAAGAAGACGCAGATAAGCTAACTAAGTTTCAAAACAAACATAAAGTATGGCATGCTAATGGAGGAATACCAAAATTTTTAACAATTAAGATATAAATAGTTACATGGCATACAGTTTTATACCTCAATCACCAAACGATATATCTAAAAAATCTGATATATTTAAATCTAGCGAATACATGCAGGTGTATCGTTATTTACAAAAGAAATTTAAAAGAAAAGATCCTATAGCTTTATCTGAAAAGGTAAGTGAAAAAAAGAACATTAAAGTAACACGTGCTTTTCAATCAGTAATTACAATTAACGATATTAAGAATGATCTATCTCTAAATGAAGTAAACTTATCTTTTGGAGAAGGCAGTAGAGGTGGTCGAGGTGTTAAGAACCAAGGTAATCAGTTCGAAAAAGATTTAGCTGAAGACATGGATGTTTGGTGGAATGATGATGGTAAATATAAGAATCCACATACTGAAAAAATTATTAATGAAATGGCAAAAATATATAAGTGGAATGACGCTAAAACATTTGAAGCAAAAGTAGAGGGTGATTTAAACCAAAGACGTCCACTTGTATGGCAAGGTCAACAAATTTATATCGGTAAGGGCGGTGAACCTAATATCGGTGCTACAGTAACAGATATTACAGTTACTACAAATGGTAAAAATAAAACGTATCTATCATTAAAGGCAACAGGTACAGTTACATTCTTTAATGCAGGTGTAAGTAGATATCTTATCAAAGATGAAATGATGAACTTAGGCACAGTTAAAAATCCATTTGGTCTATCTTTATTAAAGATGTTAGGTATTGATCCTAAGATGTTTGCTAGAGTATTTAATTCTTATGGTGGTAAAGTATTTCAACATAAACAATTATTTTCACACATTAAAAAGATGGACATTCCAAGATTTAGAAAGTTTTTAGAGAGTGGTATAGGTTATGGTTATCATTATATACATGCAAAAAGACCTAGCGAAATACATCATCTAAAAATGACAAGACAGTTTATGAAAAAGTTAGCAGACCCTAAAAGAGCTAGTATTTTCTATGGTGGAAAGACAGGTCCAGGTAAAAGAGTGGACATTGAAATCCAAACACCAATGATTGACCTAAAGATCAACATACGTAATAAACAAGGTGGCATATATCCTACTCATATTATGTGCGATTACGTGTTTAAATCTTATAAATAGTATTATTGATTTGTTAATGGGGTTTTGATATTATAGTTATGGATAAATTGGAGAATAAATGTTTAGTTTTAAAGGTTTTGTTACTAAGGAGAAGAATACTCATTTAGAGCATTTAGAAGACGATATAATCAATCGTGGTTCTAATGGTGGCAGAAACGCCATTAACTTCTTAAAGTCAGTAAGAAATATGCTGGCGGGTAACTCAGGTAAAAAAGTTAATATGTCCGTCAAATGGGACGGCGCACCAGCTATAATCTGTGGTATTAATCCAGAAAATGGCAAATTCTTTGTTGGTACTAAATCTGTATTCAACGTTACTCCAAAAATAAATTATACTTCATCAGACATATCTAAAAATCATTCTGGTCCTGTGGCCGAGAAGTTAAATATATGTTTAAGAGAACTAAAAAGATTAAATATCACAGGCATATTACAAGGTGATTTACTATTTACAAAAGGTGATTTAAAGACAGATAATATAGATGGTGATTCTATGATTACGTTTACACCTAATACAATAACATATGCTGTACCTGTAAACTCAGAAATAGGTAGAAGAATTAGAAGAGCAAGAATGGGTATCGTGTTTCATACATCATACTCAGGTAAAACAATGGCAAGTTTACGTGCCGGTTTTGGTACTGTTTCTGGTAAGTCAAATGTACAATCAGTATTTTTAGCAGACGCAGCTTATAGAGATACAACTGGTTCTAGTAAGATGACTAAATCAGAGTTAAGTAGATTTGACGCAAGTATTAGAATGGCAGAGGGAAGTTTACAAAAGGCTTCTACTGTTTTAGATGAGATGTCAAAAACATCTAACGATAGTTTAACAGTTGGTTTTAGATTAAAAACATTTTTTAATCATTATATAAGAAACACCAAAGGTAGTATGACAAAAGTTAAAACTCTTGTTGATATGTTTGAAGAATATTATACAAATATTTTACAACAAGAAATAGACGCAAAGAAAACAGATCGTGGTAAAGAAAGATACATCAAAGCTAAAGAAGAAGGAACACGATTTGTAAATAGAAACCGAACTGCCATTTATTTTGCTATTGCTTCTCATGTTACTTTACAAAATGCAAAGAACGTTTTAATTAATAAACTAGCAGAGATACAATCAATTGGACATTTTTTAAGAACACCTAATGGTTATAAAGTAACGGCGCCAGAGGGTTATGTTGCAGTTGATAGAGTTGCAGGTGCAGTTAAGTTTGTGGATAGATTAGAATTTAGTAGAGCAAACTTTACAATAGATAAAGATTGGGTTAAAGGATAAGATATGGCTACAAGTGGATATCAAGGAACATTAATTATAAAAGGAAATAATGTAACAGATACCCTAAGTGATAATAATTTTAATAGAGCTCATTTTGTAAGAATACAAACAACAGTTGCTAACAATCTTATTACACTAAAAGATGAAAGTGGTAATACGATAGGAAGTTTAGAGTTACACGCTGTAGGTGACAGTATAGTAATTGAAAAAAAACCATCACAGACACTTTCATCAAATGGTAATTGCCACGCTTCAGCAGTAGGAAGTCCTCATTAATGAAAAGTTTTAAAAATTTTATAACTGAAGCCGAACAAAAAAGAATTATAATGATAGGTGGACCTGGTTCTGGTAAATCAACTTACTCAGAAATCATAACAAAAAAACTAGGCATACCACATATCTATACTGGTGATATGATGAGAAAGTTAGCACAAACAGATACACCAGACGGAAAGAAAGTAAAAGAATTATTAGACAAAGGAGAATTTGCACCTTTGAACATTGTTATTAAGGCAGTTAAAGATAGAGTAAATCAACCAGACGCTCAAAAAGGATATGTGTTTGATGGTTTTCCTAGAAATGTAAAACAAGCTGACGCAATGAAAGAAGAGAATATAGGTTATGATTATGTTGTTAATTTAGAAGTATCAGAGGAAGAAGTGGTACGAAGATTAACAGCAAGAGGTCGAGCAGATGATAAACCAGAAATTATAAAGAATAGATTAAAAGTTTATCACAGAGAAACAGCACCTCTGTTAGATTATTTTAAAGACGAAATAATCAATATTAAAGCAGAGGGTCATACACCAGAAGAGATTGCTAAAACAATCATAAGAGAAGTTAAATGAAAAATTTAAAAGAGATAAGAGAGTTTATAAAAGAGGGCGTTTACGATCCTGGTATTTTAAAAGCATTCTTTTTAGCAGGTGGTCCAGGTTCTGGTAAATCGTTTGTAACAAGAAATGCATTTAGTGGTTCAGGTTTAAAAGTTGTAAACTCAGATACTTTCTTTGAAAGAGGTTTGAAAAAGGCAAGTTTATCTCTAAGTATGCCAGATGAAGAAGGATATTTTAGAGATATTATTAGAAAAAGAGCAAAACAAACAGCTGCCACAGCATTAGATCAATATGTAATGGGTCGTTTAGGTTTAGTAATTGACGGTACTGCTAGAGATTATGACGTTATTGCAAGACAACATTCAATGCTAAACAATATGGGTTATGATTGTTATATGATATTTGTAAATACAAGTTTAGAAGTTGCATTACAAAGAAATGCTAAAAGAGAGAGAAGTGTACCAGAATATATTACAAGAAAATCACACGAAACAGTACAAAGTAATATTGGTAGATTACAGAGATTATTTGGTAATAGACAATTTATAGTCATTGATAATAGCGCAAGTGAAAAAGAATTAATTACACAAACATTAAATAAATGTAATAGAACAGTAGCAAGTTTACTAAGAGCACCAATAAATAATTATATGGGTAAACAATGGGTGCAAAAAGAATTACAAGCAAGGAAGAGAACGTAATGTCATTTAAAAATAAAATATTAGAAAGTATCATAGACATACCACGTAAGACGTATGCACCTAAGGTATTTGATGACGCTAATACATCTAATCCTAAAATAAAAGATAGTGTTAAAAAACAAATAGAAGATCAGTTAAAAGAATTTGAATCTGAATATCCTATTTTAAAAACATCATTAATAGGTTCTATTCTTACAAAAAGATATAGAACTGACGCAGACTTAGACATTAATGTATTGTTTGATGTGCCAGCTGATAAACAAGATAGTGAAAGAGAAAGACTATCTAAGAAATATCTATCATCTAAAAATCCAGATAATATTCAAGGTAAATTAATACCTGGTTCTGAACACCCTATTAACTATTATTTTATTACAGATAAAAAAACTTATGATGACCAAAACAAAAAGGCAGACGCTGTATTTGATATTGAGGGAAATAAGTTTATAAAAAGACCAGATGATTTTACATTTGATATAGACATGTATATCAAAGACTTTAACAAAAAAGTACAAGAGTTAGATATTGTTAAAGGAGAATTAAAAAGAGATATTATAGATTACAGAGAATTAGAAGATTTGAAACCAGATGATGTTTTAAATTTACAAGATAAACTAAATGATAAGTTAAATGAAATTGAAGATGATATAGAACAGATCATCAAAATAGGTGATGGTGTGGATGCAGATAGAAGAGCTGCATTTGATAAAGATATGTCACCAGATGAAATCAGAAAGTTTGGTGTAAAAAATAGATTACCTAAAAATGTAATTTATAAAATGTTAGAAAAATATCACTATTTAAAATTCTATAAAAAATGTCAAAAGATTTTAGATGATGGTAAAGTAACGCCAGATGAGATAGATGATTTAGAAATGCATGAAGCAAAAGGTAAATCTATTGCATTTACATTTGGTCGATTTAACCCACCTACAATTGGGCATGAAAAACTTATTAAGAAAGTACAGTCTATACCTACGAAAGATTTTAAAATCTTTTTAAGTAGAAGTGAAGACCCTAAAAAGAATCCATTATCACCACAACAAAAACTAGCATATATGAAAAAGATGTTTCCTCAATATGCAAGAAACATAGAAATTAATACTACAAATATGGTATTAGATATTGCTACTAAATTACATAAACAAGGTTATACAGATGTTACTATGGTTGTGGGTAGTGATAGAGTAAGAGAATTTGATACTATTTTAAAAAAATATAATGGTGTTTCAAGCAGACATGGTTTATATGACTTTGATAGTATAAAAGTTGTTAGTGCAGGTGAAAGAGATCCGGATGCCGAAGGCGCAACTGGTATGAGTGCTAGCAAAATGAGAGCTGCGGCTGCCAAAGGTGATTTAAATAATTTTAAAAAAGGATTACCTAGAGGTGTTGACGCAGATAGATTAATGAAAGACGTAAGAAAAGGAATGAAACTTGCAGCTTCATATGGCGGTATGGCACATGCTGGTTTAGGAACATATAAACCTGTTGCAAGTTTAGAAGAATTTGAACAACAACAAATTAGAGACCTCTACATTAGAGAAATGATTTTTAATATCGGAGATAAAGTTAATAATGTCAAAGAAGACTTTAAAGGGATTGTAAAAAGAAGAGGTACTAATTATGTTGTGTTAGAAGATACAGAAAATAATTTACACAAATGCTGGATTTGGGATTGTATTCCTGTATCAGCAAATAAAGAAGTAGCAATGAGAGAATTTAATTTGGACATAGATTATGGTTTCAAAGCAGTAAGTGAAAAGAAATCAGAATATGGACACACAGATAGTTTACCTCAGGATAAAGATGTTACCAAACAAAAAGGTACACAACCTAAAAAATATTACAGAGATTTAAAAAAAGATGTAAAAGATAAAAGAGCTGCTCACTTTAGAAATACTGATACTACAAAGAATGACAATGATCCTGCTCCAGGAGATAAGACAGCTAAGACTAAACCAAGTAAACACACTAGCAAATATAAGAAGATGTTTGGTGAGTTAAAACAAGATTTAGTTGACGCTTGTTGGAAAGGTTATAAGCAAGTGGGAATGAAGAAAAAAGGAAATAAACAAGTTCCTAATTGTGTGCCAGAAGCATACGATATAGGACAAGATTATGCTAAACATGCCTCAACAATAACACCAGGAGAACAAAACTTTCCTGGTTATGAGAATGGTAGTTATAAACCATCTGCCTCAGGTAGTGGCGAAAAGGTGGTTAAGAAGAAAATTAAAGGGTTTTTAGAACGTGAAAGAGAAGATCAACCTACTGAAAATGATATAAAAGAATGGGCAAACCAAGAGTCCACAATATATAAATATAAAGAAAGATACAAAGAAGAATGGAAAATGAAGTTGGATGATGTTGTATCTAAGATGTTGAGTAAAATATAATGTTAAGTTTTAGAGATTATAAAGACAAAATAAGTAAATCTGTTCACTATCATGTAGAGAACAATATACCTTTTGCAGAAAACATCTATAGACTTCATAGTGAAGAGTTTTATAATTTGTTTAGAGAGGCAAGAGAATTATATAATGAGGGTTTATTAGAGGGTTTAGATAGTTGGGATAAAGAATTATTGAATACTGATATTGGTGAGTTTGGTACATATAACGAAGAAAAAGTACCTTTAGATATACCGATTGAAGAAGAAGAAAAGAACCCACCACTAAACAAACCAAAAAGAGGTGGACCTAAAAAGTTTTATGTGTTCGTCAAAGACGGTGACAAGATAAAGAAAGTTACTTGGGGCGACACAACTGGATTAAGTGTTAAGTTAAAAAATCCAGAAGCAAGAAAATCTTTCGCAGCTAGGCACAAATGTGACCAGCAAAAAGATAGAACGAAAGCTGCATATTGGGCATGTAATTTACCACGATATGCAAAAAGTTTAGGTATGAGTGGGGGTGGAAACTTTTATTGGTAATGACGTACTTAGATGATTTTCAAATAAATGGAAAATTCATCCGTACTTTTGATAATAATGTTAATGATGACGAACTTGTTTGGCATAGAGATAAACGAGATCGAAAAGTTAGAGTTATAAGTGGAGACGGATGGTTGATTCAAATGGACAATGAACTTCCTATCCCTTTGTTAATGGGACAAACTTATAATATTAAAAAAGAAGTTTACCACAGGATAATGAAAGGTAAAAACTTATTAAGATTAGAAATAGAGGAACTATGAGTAGATACAGACAAACAATGAGCGAATTGCTCAAAAAGGTTAGAGAAGAAGATGACCACGAAATTTCAATGGCGAGAGGTGAGCTAGAAGCTATTGCAGATAAAGCTCTTAAACTTTCCTCTATGTTAAAAGGTAAAACAGATTCAGATAATTTAGAAGCATGGGTGCAATCTAAAATTACAAAGGCAAAAGATTATGTAAACTCAGTTGCCGATTACTTAGAATACAATCCAGATATGAACGAAAAGTTTACAATGAAACAATATAAAAAGAATGAAAACGATAACGAACATTCTTTAAATGCCTTAGAACTTGTAAAAGCATTTGGTACACCAGCAGATAAAAAAGAAATGCAAGGTATCTATGATAGACATATGAAAAGAGGTCATATCTCACAACAAGATTACGCTAAAAGAAATCAAATTCATAACAGATATATCAGTAAACTAAAAGAAGAAGTTGATATGTTACCTGAAAACTTTTCAGACGCACAACTTGGTATGTTAAAGAAAGCATACATGCCTTTAAAAGGTAGAAGAATATCTACAGATCAAGCTCATAAACTTATGGGTATTTTAGATAAGTTTGATAGTAATAAAAATGCATTAGAAAAATTAGCAAAAGCAGGTATACCTTTTGTATCTGATTTAGCAGTAAGTAGATTAATTTCTAAACACAAATACAGAGCAGATCAATTAAGAAATTTAAAAGAAGAAGATAACGAAACTGAAAGATTAAAACAAGAACTTGAAAAGAAAGACGATCAAATCAATTTGTTAAAACAAAAGGCAGAAAAAGATAAAGCAAAAGCTACTCAGGCTGCGACACAAAAGATGGTTAATCCTGAAACAGGTGAACCATTACTTCAAGTGGGTATTGCATACAAACATCTAAGAGATAAGATGGCAAAAAATAAAGCTGCCGAAGCTGAAAGAAAAAAAGGTACCATGTTAAAATTTAACGACATTAAAAAGAAAGCTATGGATAAGATGTCGGAAGAAAAATTAAACGAAGATGAAGATGTAACAGACAAAGCTAGATCAATGGGTTTAACTTACATGAGTTTTGGTCGATACGGTAAAAATGGTAAAGTTACACATAAAAATGTAAATGGTGTTTTACAACCAACTGATAAAGATGGTAAAGTAAAAGATGAACCAACAGAAAAAGAACCGAAGTCAGATGATAAACCTAAGTCAGATGTAAAAACTGCTTTAGACGTTAATCAAGCACAAAAAGATATCGAAGACATTGTAACAGACGGTATGATTAGTATTGATACAGATGATGATGGCACAATAGGTATGACAAAAGAATATGAACCATCGCAAGAGTGGGACGCTGAACAAGATTTAGGTGCTATTATTGATTATTTAAAAAGCAAAGGCATATCCAGAGATCAAGTAGAAATGGGTATTGATGGTGGTGAAGACGATGGTTACTTGCAAATAGATATAGAAATTAAACCTAAGGGTGCGAAATCGGAACAAAATGAAGAAACTATTGTAGAGTTTACTTCTCAACAAATTAAAATGGCTTACGGTATTGCAAATGATCCAAGATATAAAGGTGGTAACTATTCGGGTGCCGTTGCAGCTATCGAAAAGATTGCAAAAGGTTTATCACAACATCCTGATGTTTTGAAAGTATTAAAAAGAGTTAATGAAGAACTATCTGAAATGGCCAAAGATGACGCTTATGCAATTGGTATGGCAGCTGCTAAGAAAAAATATAATGATGAACCGCCTTTAGATAAAAAAACAATTAAGAAGGGACACGAAATTGCTGACAAAATAATGAAAAAAGAATTTAAAACATTAAGAGCTGAGGGTAAAATGTCAGACATAGACGCCCTACAAA
>Ga0222719_10001057_pt1 | contig 27314 bp, 24 predicted proteins | sample C33_34DmetaG_FD_165039 | JGI IMG/M metagenome (GOLD analysis project Ga0222719, IMG submission 165039) | Estuarine water microbial communities from San Francisco Bay, California, United States - C33_34D | ecosystem: Environmental > Aquatic > Marine > Unclassified | place: USA: California...
CATCCTCCTCCGCCTCCTCCTTCTTCCGAGGGATTGTAAATTAAACGCAAGTCGCGACCGTAAATACAAGCATCGTCGTAGTTGACAAGTAATTCATCATCGTCGTACGTGTGGACCATAATTTCTCAAGTAGTAATAAACCAAAGATTGTGCCGTCCATCACACAGCGTCATGGTCGACTCGACTTTTTGAAAACGATTCTAAAATGACGTCATGGTTCGTGGCTGGAATACTATCCCGCGACTATTCCGCCCCCATTTTTGTCAGGATTGGATCTTTGACAAAACAACGAACAAGTGAATGCGATTATTGTCCAAGCCGACAGCCAAGCAATTACCTACTAGTAGGAAACGTATCGTCTGCACTCTGTGAAAGATTCCACGTCTACTAGAGAAAGTTTGTGCTGTTTGTGACTCCGAGCAAGCAAGCAATCACAAGAAAACGAATAGAATGTCATCTGACCAAGGATCGTCATCACAATTACAACGACGTGGATCCTTTCAAAAGGCTGCTTCGGTCACTACCGATGCTACACGACGCATGGTTTGTGGGGGTTTGGCTGGAATGATCGCCAAGGTATGTGTCGATGTCAGTCGTTTGTTCGGGAGAGGGACGTGGCGTCTCTATCGTGGGCCCCTATCCACTGCCAACGGCGACTCGGCTCGATGTGTGTCGTGTCATCGTGCTCTCAAAACTCACACATGCATCCTAACGATTCTCCGCTTTTCTCTTTCTTTTTTACATCTCGGAAACGTTTGGCTATGTCCTGTACCAACCAACAATCTGCATATCAACCCTTTGTCGACAACGGCTCTACTTTTTTTTCAATGCCATAGACTGCGACCAATCCTTTGGAACGGATCAAAATGTTATCTCAAACAGGAGAACATGCTGGGAATCATACCGTGATGGGTATGTACCGTGACATTATCCGGAATGAAGGTGTCATTGGCTTATGGGCTGGCAATGGTGTCAATTTGATTCGCATTTTCCCGGCAAAGGCGGTGGTCTTTGCCAGTAATGACATGTACAAGGCCTTGCTACGGACCACTTTTGCTGTACCCACTGATCAAGCCTTGTCGGGATCTCTCAGTTTTTTGGCCGGTGGGTTGTCGGGAATGACAGCCAGCGCCTTTACGTATCCACTGGATTTTGCACGAGGACGAATATCCGGGAAATTGGCTGTTGCGTCGCCAAATAATGCGGCGTCTAAAAAAGTATACAGTGGCATCGTCCAAACATTGGCCGTCACGATTAAAGATGAAGGCTTTTTCGCACTCTACAAGGGTGTTACGCCCACCTTGTTGGGAGCCATGCCGTACGAAGGTATCAAATTTGGAACGGTTGGGTTTTTGGAAAAAACTTTTCCGATCCCTAGAGATGAGGATGGCCGAGTCCAGTCCAGTCCCATACGCAAAATGCTGTTCGGCGGTATTGGTGGTGTGATGGCAGGAATCATTACCTATCCGAACGATACCGTCCGTCGTTTGTTGCAATTGCAAGGAAGTCGTGGAACCACGTCGCAATATTCTGGTTATTGGGACTGTGTCCGACAAACTTACGCCGAAGGTGGTATCGTTCGATTTTATCGCGGTTTAGTCATCAACATTGTCCGTATGGCACCCAATACAGCGGTTCAATTTGGGTCGTATGAACTATTGAAACAATACACCGCCAACTGGCACGTATAGTTTGTTTCTTGTCGCGAATCCTGCTTCGTTACTATCACCACTCTCGAGAGACGCGAAAGTCTGCGGTACATTCACCAAAGCTCGATTACTAAGTCACACTCACAAATGATGTGTCTCTTCCCCTGAAAAACAACGAATCTAACCATCGACTTGACCAAGATGGGTCCAGCGACACCATGCTGCGAGGCGGCATTGCTCTGATTTCAAACACGTTAGAACGTTAAGGTAAATTGCGAAGCATGCTCCCTCCTGGTTCTTTGACAGCTATTGTTTGATCGCAGGTAGTGTTATATCCTGATCTTGGTCCCGTAGGGTGGGCACTCGTTGAACTCTCTCTCTCTACTAGAGAGAGAGCTAGTAGAGAGTAGAGAGAGAAAGTTACAAAGAAATAACACATAGCTACTAAAATTCACGTATTGAATGAGAATGACGTCATTAGTAGAAAAAGAGAGTGCCGCGGATGACTTCGCCCCTTCAAATAATGAGGGGCGGAATCCCTACACGACGAACCCTTGTTGCACGAGACAGCAGACGACACCACGACGACGAAGAGAGGATCCGGGCATCTTGCCAAAGAAAAAGTGGGCCGGCGACGCGGTTCGAGGCTCATAAATTTCGTTCGACCAGCACTCTTGGTCACAACAGTCGTCTCGTGTGACTGTTCTTTGCCTCTCCCACCTCCTGCCAAGAATCAACCAACCTTTCAAAGGTTCTTGGAGGACAGGACTCAATCGTCCATTCGTTCTTTCTGTCGGGTGGAAAACCGACACTCCCGCTCACGGCAACGTCCACAACAGACGACGGTGAAATCCCTCCCGCGCGTGACCTATTGATTCGACTTTGATCGACAACGACGATAGGGACGACACAATGGACGATCATTACCATGAACAACATCAAAACGATTATTACTACAATCCAGGACATGGACCCTTTCATGGCACTCCGGCGGAACGGGCCGCCTATGCCCGACAGGAGCTTGGTGCGACATTTGTCGCTTCCGACGATGTTACCTTAAATGCGGGATATGACAGTACCGATCAACAGGACATTTATGTCGATTCCGACAAGATGGAAGAAATGGGAGAATCCTACAGTCGATTTCAGGAGAATGGAAACGACGTGAATTACGAAGACGACGATGAGGAAGCAGATCCGGCGTATCTATTTGCCCTGTTGGAAGAAGCCTTGCCGACACAAACGGAAATGGCCACAGCTGCCAAGGGACGGACACCAACCATGACGGAGCAACAGCAAAAGCGTGATCAGGTCGAACACACATGGGATCGTGTTCGTCGTTGGTTGTGGTCACACCCGCACGAGGACGAACGTAGGGCCGCCGCCTACATCCGAGGACAAGCCGACGCCACCTCACTTCATCTCATGTGCAAATTGCAAAACCCACCGGACGATGTCATTCTGGCCCTTGTCGAGGCTGCGGCTGACACGGTTTCCTGGACCGACTCGCACGGATGGTTGCCTCTCCATCACGCATGTGCCAACGGTGCGTCTCCCGAGGTGATCAAGATTCTGATCGACGCCTATCCCGAAGGAAAGATCCACCAAGATACACAGTCCCGGACACCCTTGCACTTTTATGTGACTCGTGGTTCGGTCGACAATGTGGCATCCATGACGGTTAACGCACAGCTCTTGTCGGACACGGGCGCCGCGGCACTGGCCGACCGTGCCGGGATGCTTCCCATGCACTATGCCTGTGCATATGGTTCCCACCCGGCAGTGTTGGAAGTCTTGGGAAATGTCTACCCAGAGTCCCTTACGGCAAAAGAAGACAATGGACGAACCCCAATGCACCTTGCCATGGTCAATGCACATCGGGCGGCCAGTCCCAATACCTTGGCCTTTTTGTTGAGTTCGGAAGAAGCTAGGTCGACAATCAATACGCGTGACCGTGACGGATTCTTGCCGCTACATTTGTTGGCTCTTGGTCTCAAGGGTTATCGAGTGGAAGACCCAGAGAAGCAGATGAATGTATCGGAGGCATTGTCAATGTACCTTGCGGCGGAACCATTCCCGACGGCAGACTTCCTGACGGCCATTCAAGATTTACCCGAGTGGCTACAAGACACGGCCGTTGTTTCGAAACACGTCCGAAACGTGTTGAACGACAAGATTGTGAAACGATTCCCGACGTCCATGCTGCTGATGGACGGCTACATGTTGATCATTCTCATAGTCTGTTTTGCCATTACGACCACGAATCACATTGACTTGCGGTTTGACCCCTTGAACACCACCAACCACTCACAGGGGGCATTGATCATTGTCTTTATCTGTGCCACGTACTTTTTCATTCGTGAGCTTGTCCAGGTCGTATCTCTCTGGACACTGGGAAGTATCAGTCGATGGTGGAAGGATCTGTCCAATTGGTTGGACACGGCAGTGATTGTGCTGGTCTATTACTACGCAGCTCTCATGGCCAGTGGTGGTGCGGCAATCAGTGATGAGGCCTTTCGTAGTGGTGTTGCCTTTACGCAGGGTCTCTTGTGGGCGGCCATTATCATGTTTTTGAAGAGAGCCTTGGTCGACTTTGCCGTCTTTGTCGGTGGCGTCGTGTACGTTGTCCAACGTCTCGCAGCCTTCCTTTTGGCCGTGGGTGTTATTTTGCTTGGATTTGCGCAAATGTTTTATTTTGTCTACGTCGATACGGCCATTTGTAATCCCGAAGACGTACCTGTCGAATATCGCGACTGTCGCTTTCCGCACTGTACATTCGAGGAGTCCTTGTTGAAGGTCTATTCTATGATGATGGGTGAGATCGGTGACGAGAATCGCTATTCGACAAGTGTCACGGCACAGTTTCTCTACGTCTTCTATGCCTTCTTGGTGGTGATTCTGCTCTCCAATGTGTTGATCGCCATTGTGACGGACAGTTACGAATTCATTCAAAATGACCGCGCGGCGATTGTTTTTTGGAGCAACCGACTGGACTTTGTGGCCGAAATGGATGCCATCTCGTACGCTGTCCTTCGACGGATACAGTGTTGCGGAGCCGACAAGAAGCTGGATGCCTCACCTAGTGTCTACGAAGTGAAAGAAGGACCCTCCAGCAAGTCATCGTTGGAAATCAACGGCCACACGGACGAGACCGACACTATGGAAGAAATGAATGGCAGTTACTTTCGAGAAGCGTGGCATCAAGTCTGGTTGTTATTTGACGCCAATCTGTACGACGAGATCGACTGGATTGAGGCTCTCGTGTACAACTTCTTTCGCGTTATTTGTATCTTTTTGATCATCCCGCTTTGGTTGACGGCAGGTCTGTTGACGGCTGGTTGGCTGTGGCCACCACAAGTTCGTGTGTACCTATTTGTTCAAAAGGGGACCACAATCTCTCGGGCAGAACGAGAACGCAAAAAGTTGGAACAGCTCAAGAGGATTCAGGATGATCTCAAGCATTTGCGCCAGGAGATCAAGAACGAAATGGAATCCGATCGCGATGAGATGAGTCGCATGCGAACTGAGGTCGAGACCATTCAGAGCGAAGTTCTGGGCGATCTCCAGCAAGTGAGGGAGCTCATGAGTTCGTTGTTGCGTGAATAGATTGAAATGGCTTGAAATGAGTACCACAGTTTTCTTAAAATAGACGTCATGTTAAAAGGGAATCGGATAGGACAAAATCGAAACCGACGAAAGGTTACATAGCACATTAAGGTGCATGTTAAAGTTCCCGACAAGATCAAGAAGCCGACGATGATCCATGATACATTATCAGATGGACAAAGAACAGCCGCATGTTGTCCTTGTCACTGGTCCTCTGGCGTCTTTCTACCGCATGAATCACTAGAAGAGACACTACATGCGATATGCGATAGGAAGTAACGACGGGTTATGATAAATAGGAACCATGACATCAACGAAACCATTCGGGGCATTCAACCTGCTGATGTACAAGCTGCTGATTCTTGTCTTTGTTGGTTTCAATGACGACGAGGCTGTGACCGCCTGGGAAGCTTGTCCAACAATCGTTGGTGGAGGCTTTTGTCCTTCTGGTAACACGTGTTGTCCTGTATGGGATGGCGGTGCAATGGCGAAAACTACGTACGGCAGTGATAGTGGCAACGAAAAGAACGTCGACGTCTTCTCAAAGACGACTCTGACTTCGTATTGTATTCCATCCGATCAAGGATCCCACAATGCTACTTGCTGTACAATATCAAATACCGGAGGACGATCGATGCTTCCTACTGGATGTGGCGTTGGTTATGTTTGCAGTCAGAGAGACCCAATTCTGGATCAGAATCTCTCCTGTACGGCTACCGACAAGGCCATTACGGCAGATGATCTGGTACAAACCTTGCCACGCTATCAACTTTGTCATGTTCCCACATACCACAAGAATGGAAACACGGTGGAGCCTCCGCCACTCTGGGGATTGCCAATACAAAACGAAGACAGCAGTGACAGTGTTTCCGGCGCGAAACGTCAAGCAAAACTGGCCTATTATTCCTCACATGGAGATCTTCTCAAGCCGCAAACGATTTCCACCGTGGATACTCTATTGGTCTTTGTTCATGGCGCCAATCGAAATGCCGACGATTATTTTTGCACGGCTCTTGTTGCGGCTGACAATAACTCGCGTCGATCCTCATCCTCCTCTTCCTCCTCTATACTCGTCTTGGCGCCACTCTTTGTTGGATTGCACGACTCGTTGACAGACTTGGCCAATGCCGGAGTACCGTTACGATGGAGTGATGACAGAAACGATGTGTCTGGTCCTTGGAGGTTTGGACAAGAGGCAGTGTACCCATTCCGCCCATCCAGCAATTCAACAATCACATCGTACAGTTCCTTTCACGCGTTTGACTTGCTGTTACGACAGGCCATAAAATCCTTTCCCAAGATACGAAAAGTCTCGATTGTTGGACACTCTTCAGGAGGACAGGTAAGTTTAACTATTACCCAATTGCATAAGTCAAACTGTGTACGTGGATGTGAAAACGGCACGGCTTGCCAACACCTTTTAACTTTGTCGTGCCTTGTCTCTTCCATTGGACGATCTATTTTTGTTTGTTTCACCTAGTTTGTCCAACGTTGGTCCATCATGACAGATGCTTGGCCTGATACATCTGTTACTGACAACGATACCGATAGCTGGTTTCGGGCTGTCGTGATGAATCCATCGTCCTATGCCTACTTGACTCCGAAACGATGGTATCAAGGGAACTTTCAATTACCTCCATCAGAGATTCGCAACCACACGTGTCCAGGTTACAACCAATGGCAATGGGGCCTTGATATGCCAGACCATAACCACCGAGTGGGGTACGACCACAGTCGTTATTTTGTACCGTATGTTATCGATAAAGTCAACCGATACGGCACATCAAGGTTGATTCGTCGTTTTGCGTATAGACGAGACCAATGCAATGTCACTGAGGAGGAGGAGGAGGCTACTACTGTCAACCTATCGTCAGGTTGGTGTCACTCTCATGGTTTGGAAGGTACCTGCAATGATCTTTTACAGGGGACGAATCGATTGGAGCGACATAATCTCTACCTACAGTCACTTTGTTTGCTGCAGCCCACTTCGTTTGCAGTGAATACTAGTTACCAATGGATTGTACCCGGCGTGGGACACGATCATAGTCTCATGATCAATAGCGCGAAGGGTCTACGAGCCGTCTTTGGTAAGCTGAATGACAAGACAGCCGGAGGAATCATTCCTTGTAGATAGATAGGGACTAATAATACTAAAATACTAGAGAGAGAGAGAGTATACTTGGTACGATTGGGTTGGTGTTATTCTTGTGCCTATTTAACCTGGACCCTATCATCCCCCACAAAAGGTAGAAGTCCCCCAACACGACCATGGCGCATTGCACTCGAGGAGAACTCACTTGTTGGTGCCTTGTGTCGTTAACCGGTCAGCAAGACAAGACAACTAGTATGACGACGGACAAAGACGATCTCTCAAGTGATGATGATTCGGTTAGATCATCCGAAGAATCCGCCTCGCAAGGTTCGTCGTCGTCGTCGTCATTGCACAGCGACGATGACGATGAGAATGACGATGAGAATGTTCATGTGTCGAGACACAACTCATGGTTCACCAAGTGGATTACTGGACTGGCTATTTTTGGAGATTCTGTGTGGTCATTGACCTTTACGTTTGCTATTTTGGTGATATCCATTCTTTGTTCACAACCGTCACACGAAGGTTTCAGAATTTCGTTTTGGAAGACTTTTTTCCACAACAACAACGACAGCAACAACACGGAACAAGTGTACCAGAAATTAGGACCCGTACCGCAAATTGATCCTCCTCATATTTTTCGTGTCGATACAAGCAAGTGGGATAATAATGACAACGATCAAATGATGTTATTGGACGATCAAATTCGTACCGCCTATCAAAAGGATGGCGTCGTGGCCATTCGTGGTTTGATACACAAGAAACTATTGGAACGCTTGGATGTGGAAACTGCAGAAATTGTAAACGAACAAGTACAACAAGATAATGGCAAACGCAAACGAGGCAATCAATTCCATACCGTCAACCATGGGACTATTTTTCGCAATACACCCACATCGGCCTTTGTGGAATTGGCCTTGCGTTCGCCTGTTCCACGTGTAGCAGCGGAATTGTTGACCACCGTCGAACAAGATCCCATAAAGGGTGGATTTCAAACGATTCGATTGTTACGAGACATTTTTCTGGCAAAAGATGATGATCCCTACACTTGCGGATTTCATGTTGATGACTTGGGTTTTTGGCCGGCCACACCGGAATCGGTCGGGGTCAATGCATGGGTAGCACTCGATGACATGGAAGATTGGGAACAGGGAGGTGGGTTTGCCTTGGCAGTGGGCTCACATGTCGCACCGTGGCGTCACGAAGCACACTATGTGACCGGAGCCAGTACCACCTTTCCTCCGGGGGGATACGCCAATGCGTCGGATCTAGTGCAACGACGAACCGGTCATGGAACGTGTAATTTAAAAACATCGGCTCCTCATTTACATCGACGAATGGAAGACACCAAACGAATTTATCCGGTACGACGCGGAGACGTTATTTTCCATACACGGTGGCTCTTTCATCGAACAGTACCCTACAACAAAACATTTACAGAGACTAATAAACGGGAAAAGGATGACCGGAAAGCACCCATCTTTCGACGGTACAGTTTGCGATACGGTCCTGGTACAGCCGTCATTCCACCCGGCTACGGTACCGAGTTGAGTGTCTTGTGGGACGAAACGAATGGGGGTCGAACGGCCGATCAGGTCTGTCACAGACCCGACGGAGACATCGATCCGTGGTATCCACAAGTCTGGCCAAGTGTTTCGGAGGAGGAAGTACGAGCCCTGTCCAAGCTGGTACAGGAAAAGATACCAACCGCATCCGAACTCCGATCCGCTCGACAAAAGGAAATGAAGCCCTTGCTCCGAAGACTCGCAAAAGAGCAGTTCCGACCGGCCTTATAAAATAATTTATAGTATAGAGGGATGGAATTGGTATTTCTTAACTTCATTTCACATCATGGTTTCTGCATAATGACAGCCGAGAATTGCGCCAGGGTGGCATGTCTCGCCTCGTCGAGTTAATTAATAGCCTCTCTAGTAGCTAGGGATTATGCGTGTCACCGAATCAAGCCCGCATCTTCCATAAGTGACAAAAACAAGCGTTCTTGCAACTCTTCTTTGGATCCAGTCCATCGCAAGCCTCGCAGTTTTAGTGCTTGCTGTAAATCAACAATGCGTAGCTTTTCCAAACTTGATCGAATCGAGGCAACAAGGATGGGATCTTCATCAATATTGAAACCTCGAATGGTGATGGTGTCTTTTGTCGTTGGATCACCTTTGGATTTGGAAGCAGTATCCGAGGACTCTTGAGACGCAAAATCATGATGATGATCGTCCGTCATTTCTTCAAAGGGCTCGTCATCAAACCACCCACGTTCACTCATGTGTAACATGGGTAATGTATGAACAATATCACTACCATTTCCCGAACTTGGACACAAGAGCAAGGCCTGTTTCATACAATTCTTACTTTCAATCTCATCTCCCAATGCATCATACTGCAATCCCAAATAGTACCAGGAATTTAATTTCCACATTTTACGATCCATCAAGACCGGTGGTGGGGCACGTCGTTTGCCCCGTTGATCGGCCGGTGTCGGATGCAAGGCACCCCCAATCGAGCGGAGTCGAGCTCGCGACAAAATAATATTGGCATGATCGTTTTCTACCAAGGCACCAAACAGTTCCAAGGTGGTTCGCAAAACTTTACGTGTTTCCGATCGTAACAATTCCGCAGTTTGTTCATCCTCGGGTATGGGTGTCAACAGATTCCAGTCATTGGTGACTGTTTCCGAGTCATCGTCGTTGGCTGCTGCTGCTTGTTGTTTTTGTTGTCGTGTTTCCAATACTTGTTTTCGTTCTTTTCGTGACATGGTCGAAAGATATTTTAATTCACAGGCATACCTCCAAATTCGTTCTTCGGTTGCCGGTAATCCGAATTTTGATTCATAGACTTGGGCATTGCGTGCAAATATTTCCGCTGCCTTGGCATAGTCGTGTTGATAATACTTGACAATCCCGGCATGCCACAAATAGGCATTGGGTTTGACAGCAAATACTTTTTCAAAGGCCTTGTCGGCAGCCGTGATATCCAACATTCTTAAGGCATTCATTCCTTGTTCGGTTTGTTGAAAGACGATTTGTTCGACACGACTTGCTTGTTGTAAATATTCGGATTGTGTTTTTTGTACATCCATGGCATAATCAGTGGCGTCCGGGAGAGCGGATGTTTTGCCAATGACCACTTCGGACGATCGTTCTCGTCGTCGTTTCGATTCTTCACGACGTGCTCGTTGCGATGCGCTCAAATTCGGAGACGACGATGAAGACGGTTTGTTGGCAGAAGAGTTGCTGGGATCTGATGAGTCGGAATCCTTTCGAGAAGAAAATTGCAATGCCACCGATATCCTTCTCCGACTTTGCATCAGAGACAAGGCCTGTACGTTCGTCGACACTCGTCCAAGGACGACGCAGAGGATGACCCGCGTCATCAGCCAAAGGCCTCGTCTCATTTTTTGTGGTTGTTTCTTACGGATGGTCATGGGTAAAAACATGAGCAACCATGCAATAGTGTAGCGACTGTAGGAGAGAAAGATCAGCAGAGATTCCCTTTCAACAAGCTTGCGCTGTCGGTGCTGTGGTGCAGGTCGTTGGTTCGTTGTTTTGTGTCTTTCTTTGTTGGCAAAGATGTGTTGTGTGTTTGATCCAAAGATTTTAGTGACGTCATATACGTGTTTTGATTTGTATTTCGTGATTCAACCTTACCAGTTACTAAAAAATAGGAAACGTACCATCTCTTTGCGTGCTAACATCGCGGTAGTAGGAGCTACGCTCGTGCTGTCTTTTGTGCATCGCACTTCTTGTTGTTGTTGGAACTCTTCTGGTAACGAGATCAAACACAACCTTTCAAGATGGTTATCAACAGTACGTAATATTGATTGCTGTAGGATAGTATGGCAGTGACGAGTGCAGTGCGATAGACATGGAATGGAACGAACGGATGGAGAGACGAACGGGTCCGCGTTAGGAAATGCTCACGAGCTCAGCTCTCAAGAGTCGTCATGTTCTAGCTAGAGAGAGAGAGAGAAGACCTTGTGGCTCTGGAGTTCAGGAGATTCGGAAACTCTCGTATGGATGCAGCTGTCTCACCGAGCTTGTTTATCTTTCTTTTATCATTTCATCGTTGCCTTTCGTTTCGTTTTTTTTTCTCCCTTTTGCACCTTATTTTATTCGACAACACTTTTCTCTCCTATGAAACCTATTATTCGTCCGATACACAATCCACAATCATTATCCTATCTTTACTGTTTATATAGCTGAACTTTGTGCTCTCAGTGAGTACCGTATTTATCCTGGCAATGGCAAATTGTTTATTCGTCGTGATGGCAAACCCATTTGGTTGGGTTCCAGCAAGGCACAGTCCTTGACGTTGCAACGAAAAAAGGCGGCCAAATTGGTATGGACACAAGCCTGGCGTCGTTTGCACAAGAAAGGATTGACGGAGACGACCACCAAGAAACGTGCGCGACGAACTGGAAAGGTACAACGTGCCGTGGTGGGTGCCACCTTGGATGATATTTCCAAAAAGGTAGCACAAAAGTCGCAAATTAGAACTGCGCAAAAGGAGGCAGCTCTCAAAGAATTAAAAGAACGCAAGGCCAAGGCGAAGAAGAGTGGAGGCGGCGGTGGTACCAAAAAGCCCCAAAGCTTTCAAAAAGTACCCAAGCATATGGGTGGTAAGGGTGGACGAAAAGGTGGAGCAAGGGGTCTTCAGTAAATCATCAGGGAGACGACAATAAGAGAATGCCGTAGTCTCTCTTCCATGACGTAATGTCAGTACAAGCCAGTCGATTGGCGGCAGTGTTCGAATGGATTTGCAACAATAGACATTATGGGTTCAGTTTGAATCAATTACTAAATATCCAAGTAACGTACATACCCTATACATTACCACGATTGTCAGCCTGTATCGGTAGGCCCATCCTGCCAGGTCTGGAAACCATACTAATTTATGACTGGCAAAAGTTCATCGTTGGAACTTGAACAGTAAGAGTTTTTCAAGTAGTATGGACGAAGCACCATAGATACAGAGCACGAATATGATAACACGGCCGAGCTAACACTTCTCGTCGAACTAGCATCTTCCAATTTCAGTCACATCGCTGTCGATCCGGATGATCTAAATTTGTCGAGCAGGGGGGTCACTCCCTCAGATTTGGAGAGGTCGCGCTACGTCCTAATACATCGCGACTGGTGGCTCTGCATGCAAGCCAAAGATAGCATTGTGCAATACGTAACCCACGAAATTGCAAGTCTTTGGAAAATAGAAGAAGAGGGGCATAGGGTCGCTGCAAGCTCTCCCTCCACAGACACTACCACCAACGTCGCAGTTTATTTACATCGCGTAAAGAAGGTCGCGCAAAGACGACAACAAAATTAGTGCCATCCGAGACAAAAGAGAGCAGATGTTCGTGGCAAAAGTCGGGAATCTGTTTCAGAGAAACGTCTCATCAAACTGCTCAGAGTGATTTCTCAACATGCCTTTATCTTACTGTGCTCTTTTCTCCGGCATAAAGAGAGGGAACGAGGTCAACAGCGTCGTCCAGGGTAAAAGGAAACTCTTCAAAAATAGGATTCGTTGAATGCGGTCCCGGCTTAATTCGCGGATTCCAGCTATTTTTTTCGCCTCTTACTATTAAGTCGCGCCAAGAACGATGAGTGTTTGGTAAATTACTTATTGTTCTATACTCCATAGATGTTACATACTTATTGTACATACCCTAGCTACAAACTCACCTGAACCCCGGACTACCATCTTGACACGATGTGTCAAGAGGCTTGACAGAGGGAGGATTCACATTTTTATTCGCGCTTCTTGCTCCCGCGACTAACAACTCAAGCCTAAGCATGCTGCAAGAGAAGTGGGACCTCCGAAACTGCTTGGAGCAGCTTCCAATGTCAATACATTACAAAAGAGTACCTTAAGTGAGAGGGATCTGGAACGAGTTTCTATGTACGTTTTCGTCGTAGGGTACACGCGAGATGGGATGTCATGGATCTCCCACGAGCGATGGAGATTGTGTTTCTTGTTGTCATTATAACAAGATTGATCGACAGGACCGTAGCGCATTAATCGTTCATTCGAACAAGTTTTTCTCGCTCCGCACAGTAACTTTCAAAATTCATTTAAATACGATGAGCGTATCACACAGCAAAACAAACAGCAACGGCGACTCAGTCGCCACCTACGAAGACGACAGCCATTATGAAGATAAGCTTCACGATATTGAGATTGGAAGCGCCACTACAAGAGGACCGAAAAGAACCAAGCCGTTCATTGTCCTTGTGGCGCTCTGCGCTGCCCTTGGTGGGCTAATTTTTGGATATGACATTGCGGGCGCTGGCGGAACCTTCGTGATGGATGGCTTCAAGGAGCACTTTGGATGGACTTGCCCTGTAGATGAGCCTCTCAATGTCACAGGTTGTACCAATGCAACCCAGTCTGAGATTGATCGCGACCAAGGGTTAATCAACGGACTCTTTGGAGTTGGGGCGACCATTGGAGCAGGGCTCGGACCGGGGCTGGCAGATGGATACGGTCGTCGCATGTGCTTGTACGTAGCATCCGGAGTTTTCATCTTCGGTGCAGCCATGCAAGCGGGAGCTCCTGATATGAATGTCATGTGGGCTGGTCGTGTCTTCTCTGGACTCGGTATTGGAGCATTGTCTATGAGTGTTCCCGTCTACATTGCCGAATTAGCACCAGAACATGCCAGAGGAAAGTTGGCGACCCTCTGGCAGCTAGCCATTACCGTTGGTATTTTAATTGCGTCTGCAGCCAATCTTGGTTTACGCGAGTGGGACGATGGATGGCGTATCTCGTACGGTGGGAATGTAAGTCATGAATTGTGTCGGCATTCTCGTTCTTCTAATTTTGTAGCTGACTGTGCACTTTGGTTTTTCTTCGCAGATTATATTTGCCCTCTTCCTTATCGTGGCATTGTTTTTTATGCCTGAATCTCCCCGCTGGTTGGCAGCTCATACTGATGCGGACATTGAGTCACACGATTCCTCGCTACGTCGCGCTATGAAAAAGATTCGCTTCGACGATGAGATCGATGACGAGCTTCATGAGTTGGTCGAAGAATGTCAGGAGGAGAAGGAGCTTGGAGTGGCTTCCTGGCGTGAACTTTTCAACGTTAACAACAAGATGCGCTATCGACTACTTCTGGGCATTGGATTACAAGGTTTTCAGCAGATTAGTGGTATCAATTCCATCATGTTCTATGCTCCGAGCATTTTAAATGAATTCTTCGGCGAACAAGAAGCGATTATTGGAACATTCGCCCTAAACTTTGTCAACTTCTTCGCCACGTTCATTGCTATCTATTGCATTGAACGAGTGGGGCGAGTCAAGTTGCTATTTTCAGGAGGAATTATTATGATGCTCGCATTGGTGGCCGAGGCTATCCTGGCCTCAGTGGAGGCGACTCCTGCTGTTGGATACATTGTCACAGTCTTTGCCGCGATCTTTATCATTGGTTTTGCATACAGCTGGGGACCTGTTGTATGGGTCGTATGTGCAGAGTTCTTCCCACTTCGAGCTCGAGGAAAGGCTACTGGTATGACAACTATGACCAACTGGATCTTCACAACTATTGTAGGTGCGGTCTTCCCTGTCGCAAAGACTGCGTCCTTGACGGGATGCTTTGCCTTCTTTTCGGTGATGATCACGCTTGGAACTGTGATGGTCTACTTTTACCTAGCTGAGACAGCTAACAAGAACATTATTGAAATCGACGAGGTTTACGCCAAACACAAGCCCAAGCTTCTTCGCAAGAAGTGGTAAAGAGAAAAAGAGGGGATGGAAGGAATACAGTTGACAGTAAAGGTAAGAAGGACAAACACATTAAAATAACGGCACGAAATGAGAAAAAACATGTGTTTTATCCAGCTACGCTAATGAATGTTAAAAATGAAATGTATGTTACGCGGGTGAGCGTTGGTAGCTTTCTCTTGAGCTCAGGGCTAGAGCCTTTCGCAACAAGTTTGGTGTCATAGCGACGAACAATAAAAGCTGATGCATCCGGTACTCGTATTTAGGGTGTCCCGTCAATGACGTCACTGCTTCTTCCTTGCGCATCATTCGTCTCGGACTTGAAGCGATGTTAGCCTCGACATCATCATCATCATCATCATCATCATCATCACTACCAACCAAGGACCAAAGAATTTGTCGGACTTCTTGCAGCCACGGATGTCTTGGTCGTTGTGAAGCTATCTTGGTCGATAGTTGGACGAAACAATACCTTGAACGACTCACGTCAGAACGAGTATTTTTGTGGAGAGGCATACGGCATACTCGTCACGAAGAATGATGAGAACGAACAGATTGAAAAGGACGGTGGCGTCGGTATTGGGACGACCGTCGACATCACGTCAGGTCCTTCACAGACCCCAGTGGACCTCTGTACTCGATGCTTACACCACCGACTTGAGTGAGTCACAGAAACAGTTCCACACACATGACTGGCGACGCTTCAAGTCGACTGCCTCGTCGTCATCGGCCTCCGCAACGGATGCCTACGAACTCAACGACGATGGAGAGGTCGTCGTAGATCCGGCGACGACAATCAAAGCGTCGACAACTCCCTCAGATGCTGCTCAGGAGGTGATTAGCTTTCCCGGTCACGCCATGGAAGCCGACGATGACGTCGTAGCTGTGGAGAATCAAGGCGAAAGGAACAAGGATGCCGAAGAGGGTCCCAACGCCTCGAGTTCCATCCCAGTTTTGCTCAACGCCAAGGAACATGTTGTGGGATATTTAAGCCGTATTCTGAATGCTCGAGTGTATGATGTAGCGGTAGAAACAGAGTTGCAGCATGCCAAGAACTTATCTGCGGTACGTCTCTGTGGCCAATATTGCGGTTTGTGTTATATCTCGAGCTTGACCCTTATCTCATTTAATTTTCTGATTTCTGTCTTCGTTTCCTAAACAGCATTTGAAAAATACCGTCTACTTGAAGCGAGAAGATACACAGCCCGTTTTTTCTTTTAAAATTCGTGGCGCGTACAACAAAATGGCTCACATTCCACGCGAAGATTTGGAACGTCACGGTGTGGTGGCATGTTCAGCGGGCAATCATGCCCAGGGTGTTGCGTTGAGTGCTCGCAAGTTAGGTTGTCGAGCCATTATTGTCATGCCATTGGCTACGCCGTCCATCAAGGTTAATTCTGTCCGAGTCCATGGTGGGCCGACGGTAGAAGTACGTTTATTTGGCAACAATTATGATGAAGCGGCAGCCGAAGCAAAACGATTGCAAAAAGAAGAAAACATGGTCTTCGTTCACCCCTTTGATGATCCATACGTCATTGCAGGACAAGGGACTATTGGTATGGAAATCTTAAAGGAATGTGTCAGTAAACCCTTGGATGCTATCTTTGTTTGCTGCGGAGGTGGAGGCATGTTGGCGGGGATTGCTGCTTATGTCAAGAGAGTGCGTCCCCACGTGAAGGTGATTGGTGTCGAAGCCGAAGATGCGGCGGGTATGACAACAAGTATCCGGGAAGGAAAGTTAGTGACACTGCCAAGTGTCGGATTGTTTGCCGATGGTGCGGCCGTCAAGACGGTCGGACAAGAAACCTTTCGTGTGTGCAACACCTTGGTCGATGATATGTTGACGGTCAACACGGATGAGATTTGCAATGCCATCAAATTGTCATACAATGATGCCCGTGTTGTGTTGGAACCAGCGGGTGCCTTGGCTGTGGCCGGAATGAAAAAATATGTAAAAGAAAATGATATTCGAGGACAGACCATGGTGGCCATTACATCAGGTGCTAATATGGACTTTGATCGACTCAGATTTGTGTCGGAACGTGCTGATGGGTCGGAGAGAACGTTGGCAGTGAATGTTCCCGAAACACCTGGCTCCTTCCGAGCCTTATATAGTTTGATCTGGCCTCGTAACGTGACCGAGTTCTCGTATCGATTTGACGATCATCGAAACAGCGAAAAGGGAGATGCGCACATTTTGATTTCCTTCCAGCCCGTGATGAACATTGAGAATGACTTTGATGCCGTCATTCACAACCTCCATGAGAATGGATTTTCCTGTATCGACCTGACCGGCAACGAGTTGGCCAAAGTGCACGTCCGGCACTTGGCGGGTGGTAGATCGATTGTGCCTCATGAACGTTTGTTCCGATTTGAATTTCCGGAATCCCCGGGCGCGCTGCAACGATTTTTGTTGTCCTTGGACATGTCCTGGAATGTGAGTCTGTTTCATTACCGGAACCACGGCGATGACTTTGGACGCGTCCTTGTTGGCATTCAAGTGCCCGAAAAATGCGACAAGAATTTGCAATCCTTCCTTAGTAACTTGGGCTATCGGTACGAAGAAGAAACCAACAATCCAGTCTATCGAACCTTCCTTCGACCGGCGAATGGAGATTAAGACATGGCATCTCAGAGAGCCTACTTGTTACAGGATATGTATATCTCTCTAGAGCTAGAGTAAAGAGAGAGGAAAGCGAGCAATAGTATAACATTGAAATACGAATGTATGTATTCGGAGCTATCGTCGGCTGTAGAAAGTATATATTGTTGTTGTTGTTGTTGTTGTTGTTGTTTTTATCCTCGTTGAGGGACTCTGGTGACGATATGCTGTTCGTCGACATAAACTCGCACACGATGAGTATTGTAATCCATAGTGACCATCGAATCGGGCGGAATTTCGAAAATTGCATTTTTCAAGTCAGGTGCTGCTTGCGCAATCACAGCCTTGCAGTCATCAAAGGTCATCCCTAAACATTCTTTCCAAGGCCCTTGGGAATTTCCTTCTCCTTCCAAGGAACGCTGTTTGTCGTTAGAAGCAGCATCCAGAGTCCTCTGATCCGACATGGTGTCAGATGAATCGTTCAGTGGATATTGTTGGTGTTGTTGATAGGCAATGGCTCCCACGGCAATGACCAGAGTCAAAAAGACTGCACTCCAAAATCCACTTTTTTTCTGGTTCATGAAATTCGTATTGTTCGTTTCGTTCTTACTGCGAGTCGTTGCTTTCTTGCTGCTACTTGTAGAGGGCACGTTGGACGATACAGGCATTGATCTCACGAATACGACAGATAGATCTCAAGCGACTGCGTGTTTGTTGAAGGAGGGTCTGCAAGAACGGAGTCGTGCTGCCGCGTGTTCTGAAACGTTTTATCATGGTCATGCTCGATCAATCGTGTTTCGTGTTGTCGTGACTAAATTTAGATGACTACTAGAGTGAGGGTTAAAATGTTACCCCACCTTATTGCGGTGTCCGAGATTTGAGGGGACTATGTTTTACAGAGAGTATCACGCTTCTTACATAGTATCATAGAGTCATGGAATAGATAGTATACAGAATATGCTTGTGGATTGGCCGCACAACGTATCCAAACGTTTCTTCCCTTTTTTTAGGCCTCAGTAGAACTTGGTTGCCTTGCTTCGCAATAGGAACAATCCCAACAGACGCGCAAAGGCAAATTGAACCAGCAACACAATCCAGTACCACCAGGTATCCTCGGGATAGGCCTGAACATTCTCCATGACACGGGCACAATTGTTCATGTTGACCGGTATGGTAGGATCAAGGGAACAGGCTTCAAACTCGGCTACTACCAGTAACTTGATGGCATAGGCCAAGGGGAAGACATAGTTAAGCCAACGCAACCAGACGGGAATCAGTTCGGGAGGAATAAAGAAACCAGAAAACAGGATTTGGGGCATAAAGACCATGGGCAATAGTTCCACAGCAACACCTGGATCTTTGACGGCACATCCAATCAAGACACCCAACGCCGTACTGGTCATGGCCAAGACATAACACACGGCCCAAAACAGTCCAAAGGTGGCCGTCAATCCCATCAAAAAGTATGTCAGTAACGAACTAACCAATACCTGCAAGGCCGTAATGACCAATTCCATTGTGAGTCGAGACGAAAAGTACGACACGACCGAATAATGATTGGTAGAATATTCGCGCATAAAGACGGGACGTTCTTCCGGAAAGGCCACCAACGAGGGCAAAGCCGTCGCAAAGACATTGGCCAGTCCCGACATGAGTAAGGCTCCAAAGGTCGATTGGACATTGATAAATTGTGTACGATCCGTTTGACCAATCTGAAAAAAGATAATACCACCAATAATACTAATCAACAATGTCATACCCGCTCGTGCTCCCATGACACTCCGGTTACGACCGAAATTGCGCAGTTCACGAAGAAATTGTAGTCGCGTCTGAATCGGAAAGCTGACTTTTTGGTGACTATCTTCTTCCAGAATGGTCAAACGATCCGAGTGACGACTGTCGGCCGTGATTCCTGCTTCACGATCCTCATCTTCGAGCTGTGGAAAGAATCCGGCGGCCTTCAAGTCCTCTATGTTCACGGTTTGTGCAATATTTACGATCCAGTCGGCTGGATTATAGTGCGCCGGACACGGATATCCCCGCAGTTCAAAGTACTGAGGAACGTCCTGGACAAGTCCTCCGTACATGACTTCTCCCTTCTCCAACAAAATCAAACGATCAAGGGCATTGAATATTTCGGAGCTCGGTTGATGAATCGTCATGAGGACTGCAGAACCGGCCATGGCTACTTTTTTCAAGACTTGGCATAATGCCAATGCATTAAACGAGTCCAGACCTGACGTTGGTTCATCCAGAAAGATTAGGGATGGTCGCGTCACCAATTCCACTCCGACACTTGTCCGTTTGCGTTCACCACCACTTACACCTTTGAGTAAGTGTCCTCCAATCATGGTATCGGCACATTTCGTCAGACGTAATTCTTTGAGCATGACCTCGGTTAGTTCTAGCAAGTCATGCAATGGTGTTGTCTTGGGCAATCGCAATCGTGCCGAAAACAAAATGGCTTCCCGAGGTGTCGCGGTGACTTGCAAACTATCATCTTGTGCGACAAAGGCAATGGTCTTTCGTATATCAACATTGGATGGATCTACCACAAAGCCGTTCAAATGAACATTTCCGGATACAGAGATATTCTTTTGAGTGGCATCCGTAATCCGACCCGACAAGACATTCAAGAGTGACGTCTTGCCGCTCCCCGAGGTCCCCATAATCGCTGTGACTTCGCCGGCTGGTGCTGTTCCCCAGACATTGGCCAACAAGTTGACATCTTGATCACTAGTAAGGTTGCTGGGGATATTGTTTGCTTCGTTGTTCTCATTGGTATCATCGTTATCTCCTGTGGCAATTGCCACACCGTGATCGTCGTCCTTTTTGTGTAGAAAATGATTTCGTTGCGAGTGTTTGGAAAGTAACGTCATGTTGACATTGTCAAACCGTAAATTCTTTCCCACACGAATGGCAAACGGAGACGATTTGTCATTGTCATCAAAGGATAGAGAGTCACCACGATTCTTGTGGATGAGTTCGTGCGGTTGTTGACTGTTCCGACTCGAATCCAATAATTCATCGGACGGTGCCGGAGTCGCCCGCATGGAACGCAAGACTCGACTCGCCCAATTGACATGAAGACTCCGATCGGATGTTGTAGGAGGAGGAGGAGGATTCCTGATCGTCATACTACCAAGACCGCCCACTGCGGGTTGTTGTGACACGGGTTCTTGGAGTACCGGAGTCGATGTCATTGTCATTGTCATTGGTTCTTGTGGACGAGACATTGAATCGTTGTCCTTGTCCTTGTCCGTCGTCTTCGTCGTTTGAGCCCCTTGCGTGGTGAGAAGGGTGGAAGTATCTTGATTCTCCTGGACTTTGTTGTCGACGTCGTTATCATCGTGATTTGTCGTGGTAGATTCTGACATGTCGTGATTGTTGTCGTTGTTGTTGTTGTTGTGACTTGATGTATCATCGGCCGTCATTTTCGTTTTGGACTTTTTCTTTTTCTTCTTGTCCTTTTTCTTTTTGTGTTTTTTCTGAGTCTCCTGAGAGTTCTCCCCGTGAGTGTCGTCCTTATGATGATGATGATTGTGGTGATGATGATGATGTTTCTTGCTGCTGCTACTCGAGTCGTTCTTCTGCGTCGACTGCGACTCGTTGTTTACGACAACACCTTCATCCTCAGGATGGTCCGATGGCATGATGTTAGAAAAAACGAGTGAGTAGTGCAGCTTTATGCTCCGATTGTTTGGCAGAGTCTCAACAAGGACGATGATCTTTGTTTGATTTTTGATCGTCAAGGTTCTCGTTCTTGTTGATTCTTGATGGAAGGTTTCCAACGTGTTCGTTGGATCTTTGCGCGCAGAAAGGTGCGCGAAACGTCCAAAACAGTCAAGCAACCTCCATCGACAACAAGCACCATCAGCCATCAGCCATCAGCCATCAGCCATCAGCCATCACCTATCACATCATTTCGTCGTTACTTGAGATCCAGCTTGTTTTATTTTATTACTCTTTGTTGTAAACTATGCGATTCGGTGGTTTCATTGTGACTGTGACGATCGTTTCCCGTCCACCATTGCCAACTGAGGCCTTTGCCTTTGGTACAGCATCAGCATCCTTGGCACGTCGAACTCTCACCACCACCACCACCTCCGTCATCAAGCATGCCGCGTGCGGTGTGACTCATCTCCACAAATCCACTACCTTGATGTCGACGGCTCAAGACGATGATGCTGCATCCTCCTCCGACAAGGACGAACCAACTTCGTCACCTGCTGCTGCTGCTGCTACTGATGTCCAAAAATTGGATAGTTCCGCAATTGCCAAGTATTTCATGGCCATTGGGATTCAAATGTCATTGATATATTCGTTTTTCATGGCCTTGGATAAGATTGGGGCATCCGTGTCCTTTCCAATCCCCACGGCCGTCAATTTCATTATCTTTTATGTTTTGGCGTTGAAATCACGCATCTTTAATCCACTTTCCAATCAACGTCCGAAAGTTCAAACACTCGAAACAGCAACTACCAACAAACGTAAAATGCCTTCCTGGACGCCACCTGGCTTTGTCTTTCCCATTGTTTGGTTACTTATCATTGGGCCGATTCGTGCCGCCACATCCACGGCGATTGTCAAAGCCTTGGGTTGTTATGCCAATCCCACCATCATGGCACTCATGTTGCATTTAAGTATCGGAGATGTATGGAACACCATTAACAATGTCGAACAACGATATGGTGTTTCCGTCATGGGTGTACTCTGTGTTTGGTTATCCAAAGCCCATGCGGCCTATCGATACTACCAAGTCGTTCCACTGGCCGGCAAAGTCTTGGGTGTCACACTGGTGTGGTTGACTATTGCCAGTACTTTGATCACTGCCACGTGGCGTCTCAATCCCGATCCTACTACCGGCAAACCGGAACCACTTTATCCCACTGTTACCCAAGGAGAACCCTCGAAAACACAATTTGCCTGGTTCTCGTCCTAAGCAAAAAAAAACAAAAACAATGCTGCTGTCGGGTGAAAAAGGGGTTTTGTTCGTGTGTTGCGACCTACATGAGGGACACGGAGCTAGTTCGTTTCACAGAGGATGGAGAAAATGGAGATGCTCGGATGCAGAGAATAATACCATACTACGGAAAATGATTGTCGACAAGAACGATAGAGAAAGGACCTTCTCCTCGTAATTCCAGCTAATGATTTCGTAAGGTTAGAGATAACATGATTCTTAGGTATGTTTGTTTGTGCGCTTACCCTACTATTACATCTATACAAATTTGGTATACGTGTGTGTGTACCCTGTGATACAAAATACGCTATAGTAGAAGATATTTCTTTTTGTGACAACGCCATCACAAAAGCGAAGCTTCGCATCGTTCTCAACAAACCAAGACGACAATGAGTGTCAACGAGTCTACTAGAGCTAGTAGAGAGAGCCTATTCGGAATCAATGAATGTCGGGCGTCAAGGCCTCGACGCCAAGGAGTGTCACCACGAAAGATCCAACAGCTGTTAACTTCTTACAAAACCGAATTGCACATTCTCGGAAACATACAATAACCTTTCTAAGAAGCTACTGTTCCTCATTATCTAGCTCAACTTCTGCTCTACAGCGCCCTATCACAGCATGACCTTTGTGTCGCTCGCCCGCACGGCCGTCGTTACGACGTTGGCCTTTCAAAACAATCATCACAACAGGCAAGAGCACAGTCCCTTTACACCTACAACCTTGATTGATATTCAACATGATCTCCCATCAACACTCAAACCCATCCTAAGGACCAGTGATAAAACGTTGTACATGCCACAGGAGGTCTTGCCACCCAAACGAAACTGGGAGGCCAACTCGACGCATCGTCTTTCACGAATCGAATTGCAAAAGGCTATTAACGATATCAAACGATTCGTCGAAGGACGTCTCGAATCGGACTTGAATCTATTCAAGGTAAGGCAGAGTCTCTGAGTTTATAGCGTTTTATAGCAGTTCTTGATGTTCTTCTCTTACCAACATGGTTTTGTCTACCTTCTACAGCATGTGACTCCTCTTGCCTTTCTTCGTGGAACCGGCGTCAACGACGATTTGGATGGTACCGAATCCAAGCGAGCTGTCTGGTTTACTGTTAGCAATCAAAACGTTCCTCGGGGTGTCAAGGTTGATACGTCCAAGATGTCCGAAAGTCCCTATCAGATGGATTGTGAGGTGGTGCAGTCTCTTGCCAAATGGAAGCGTCTCATGTTGGACAGACTAGAGATTCCCCTTGGTCAAGGTTTGTATTGTGATTCCACCTCCATTCGAAAGGGATACAAAGGGGACGTTACACACTCAGTCATTGCTGATCAATGGGACTATGAGATTCATATTTCCAGAGATCAACGCACCCCAGAACTACTTCACGACTATGTCAAGACGATTTGGAAGATTATCACAGATGCCGAAGATTACATTTTGGAAAAGTATCCTCAAATTCTCTTACAGGGACATCCAACCTCCACAATTCGGCTACCAAAGGAGATTACGTTTTTAACATCACAGGAGCTACACGAAATGTATCCAGATTTAGATGTCCATGGCCGGGTAAGTTGCCTATGGATCATTCAGAGAAAGCTACCGTCACGAATGCGAAAATTCTTATCGTTCCTTATTTTTCGCTTTGTCTATTATCGTTCAGGAAAATGCCGCAGTCAAAAAGTACGGTGCCATTTTTATCAGAGGAATGGGGTGGCCTATGTCGGATGGATCGGATCCGGAAGAAGTCCGGTCTCCTGGCTACGATGATTGGAATCTGAACGGGGACATAATGGTGTACCATCCTCTCACGGAATACCGTCACGAACTAAGTTCCATGGGGATCCGCGTAGACAAGGAATCCTTGATGAAGCAATTGGAACACCGGGATATGCTCGAGGAACAGAACTTGGACTTTTTTCAAGCAATTCTCCATGACAAGTTACCTTTGTCGTACGGCGGGGGTATCGGAATTTCTCGTTTGGCTATGTTATTGTTACGCACTTGTCACATTGGCGAAGTCCAAGTCGGTGTCTGGCATGACGAACATTACAAGCAAGTAAGCCAGGCTGGAATCGACATGATTCCCGATCGGATTGTGAACCTTCAAGAGTTTGGTCTTACGAACGAAAACAAAAATCGAAATTCCTAACTTTTCGCTAAGTGGAGTCCGCAGGGAAAGGTCTATCGACCACCCAGCGTCAACTAACAACCGTCGCATCCATGCTATTTGATAAAAGAAAGAATCTAGAGCGATATAAATATTACATCATCAATAACTTCTCGTCAATTCATGACAAACAATTAGGGTACCGTATTCAGTAACCCATCACATGCGAGCTATCTTTGGAAAACGACGACCTCGAAACTGATACAATACTGATACTCGCACCATAGAAAAAGCCACATTCGCATTCCTTGGTTATTCGTAAAGAACCTACAATTCACTGCGACTCGGTGTATTAACTGTAAATGACCCGACGGGTAAGGATAAACAAAACTTAGTGAAGTATTTACTAGCGTAAATTACAACCCGCCGACAGAGCCAAGCCCCGCCGAGCGAGAATGACGCCGGCCCTCCTCTAGATCCATCTCAACTCCCGAGGCTGGAACCACGGTCCGTCGTCGGCTTTCAATTGTAGCTGAAGGTCTCGATCGACTCGGTGCAGCAGTGGCTTGGCTATTTCCGTTTCGCTGGAGGTATTGTAGCAATCCCTGTACCGGGCGACCTGTCGGCCCGACGGGAATACGAGGCTGCGACCCACTGACAGCACCCGTCCCAAAGTCCTCCTCCTCTTCTTGCAGGTTCTCAATGGTCGATGGAATATCAGCACGACACACGGGGCAGGTTCTGGCCTGGCGTAGCCACTCCCTACAACATGATTTGTGAAACACATGATTGCAGGCTGTCTTTACCACGCTCTCGGAGGGAGAGAACTCTTCCATACAAATACAACACTCTCGTGGTAAGTCCGAAGACTGGTTTCCGTCCATGGTTACAGTCTCCATCAGTTCTATACAGGCTGGAGGAGCTCCGTTCCGACTGTAGGCCGCAGGAAACACTGGGTTGGTGGCCCCATTCTCCGCGTCGAGTGAGGAGGAAGCCGGATTGTAGCCATTGTAGGTCAGCAAAGCTGCCACCACAAAGAGAGGTAGCACATAGCCAAAGATGATGGTCGCCCATGCAGCGATTGAGAAGGACACAAAAGCGGTACTGGCATTAAATAATTCTGCGGCTGTATCGCGACAAGCTGTCTCTTCTCGGTTGACAAAGACACTGATGACGCCAAGCCGAAGTACGAGTATTGCATACACCAGATAGGCAATGTTGTACGCAACGACACGGCAGGGGATGCTATCTCCGGTGTTTGAATCCCATCGAAAGACACATCGCAGAATGTCCGATCGAAACACATCCATGACCAACTGAAGGGTGACAAGCCAATAGTAGCTTTTCAAGGGCACGTCACACGGTTTGTCGAGCGAAACAACGTACGTGCTTGTCAGGACAACCCAACAAATAAGCATCGAAAATAGCAAGAGGCTAAAGAGCAGAGCAACCAAGGTAATAACAAATTGGAACCGACGATTGATTCGCATCCATACCCGACGTGCTTCTCGTTCGGGGTCCACTTCCCCAGTCTCCTCTGGGGCTCCTCGTGCCCCGGCCACGGTTGAGCCAGTTCCCAATTCTTGTGATGGTGTACCCCCTCCCGATATACTGAATGTTGTGGCCCCCGTAGTAAGACTCCGTTCCACGCCCACTGCCCCATTGGACGGTGCATCCACCGAAGAGACATTGTGCGCCGGTGGTAGATTCGAGTTTGGCACGGAGGATATCAAATCCAAGGTTGTGATTGTAGCCGGATCGACCAGTGATACTCCCGTGGCAGAACCCGACATGGATGTATACAAGGCTGCAGCCGCCGAGGATGATAAATCAGAATGAGCTCGACCACGTTGTTGGGGTGGGTACTGTCTTCTTCGACGTCGCATACTCCGAGACGGGGTCGACACAGCTTCACCGGTACTCTGCGAATGGGGCCGAGACTGAGACGAGCGCTGTCCTTGTCCACGCCGAAAAAAGTAGTCTCGAATATGAAAACTATCTGGTTCGGATCGTGTACGTTGTCGGATTCGTGAATTTTCAGGCGTATCCAAAGCATGGTTATTGTTATCCTCTTCCAAAATTGTCGTCGGATGATAAGGCCACCGTGGTTCATCACGATTTCCCTGTAGATTTAAAAAGAACAAGTCTTCTTCCCCCAAACTGATGGTCGATTCCTCCGTAGAATCTAAACGAGGCTGCCGTTGGCGAGACGAAGACGACCGACTGGACGATGCTGTTGACCGATGGGGAGTGCTCCGAGGCGTGAGTTGTGAACGAGACGGTGCCTGAGTAGATTCCGTATTGTTGGATCGAATCCACCTTCGCATAGCTGCCATACCAGCATCCAAAGATGCACGAAGACCTCGATGAGGTTGTAGTTGCTGCCGAGACTGACCATCCGTTACCTGTTGCTGGCGATTGCTATTTCCCCCGCTTTGGACGGATAGAGAGGGCGTATTCCGTGAAGACGATACAGAGGAGGAGGAGACTGACGAAGGTGCCGCCGTCCGACGAGTATGTACCTGTCGTCTTCGATGGGAAACGGACGCCAGCGATGATTGTGA
>Ga0222719_10001060_pt1 | contig 27295 bp, 44 predicted proteins | sample C33_34DmetaG_FD_165039 | JGI IMG/M metagenome (GOLD analysis project Ga0222719, IMG submission 165039) | Estuarine water microbial communities from San Francisco Bay, California, United States - C33_34D | ecosystem: Environmental > Aquatic > Marine > Unclassified | place: USA: California...
CTGGTTGTGTACAACCACCGTCAGCAATGATGTGTCCACCAACACCGTTAGCCGCATCTGAACATTCCATAATGGCAGAAAATTGTGGAACACCAACACCTGTTTGTGTTCTTGTGGTACACACTGACCCTGGACCTATTCCAACTTTTACAATGTCTGCACCTTTGATGATTAATTCTTCTGTCATGTTTGGTGTAACCACATTGCCTGCTATGATCACTTTGTCTGGATATTCTGTTCTAATTCTATCAACAAAGTCCACAAATGATTCATGATAAGCATTGGCAACATCAATTGTGATACAAGGTATGTCTGGAAATGCACTCATTACCTGTTTGAGTGTTTGATAGTCCTGTGCGTTCTCGTCCCATATGGCACCTGTTCCAACACAGGCAGATACATATTTGAATTTAAGTCCCGTGCCTGCGGCTTGTTTCCAATCATCCAGGGTATAGTGTTTCCTGATCACAGTCAACATTTTAAATTCTTGTAGCACTCTTGCCATGGAAAACGTGCCAACACCATCCATGTTTGATGCCATGATGGGCACATATGAAAGTGTCTTGCCACTATTTCTAAATTTAAATTCTCTCAATATATCCACATCACGTCTTGAACTCAACGTAGATCTTTTTGGTTGTAATAACACATCCGAGTAATCTAAATGTATGTTATAATCAATTCTCATCTTCTTTTTCCTTTGCTCTACACATATCTAATACATTATTATAGTGTTCCCATGCATCTTTTAATGCAGGATATTTGTTTTTTAATTTTTCATCATCAAAATCTAGATTCAGTTGTGTGTGTAAATCACCAAAATCAACAGACATTGACTCGGATAATGTTCCTACATTAAGATCTCCATAATCTCCAGAATAAGACCATATTCCGTCTGATGTTAGTTTTTCTTTTGTTTTCTTTTTTTTACCCAATTGGTCCACACTGTGTTTCTTGTAATTGTATATTGTGCATAAATTCGTTTTTCAGTGCTGGATCATTTTTTAATAATCCTTTTAACACTGTGGTCTGTGTGCTTGAGTTGGCACTTCTGATTCCTCTATTTTCACAACAGCCGTGTCTTGCTCGTATATAGACTCCCACAGCCGGACTATTTGTCAGTTTCGTGATTTCATAGGCAATCATTTCTGTTAATTCTTCTTGTAAATGACCTCTATGTCCCAAATGCTGTGCTATCCTTGTGTATTTGCTCAATCCTATCAGTTTTTTGCCAGGTAAACAACCGATATAACAAACCCCCGTTACCGGTTGGTGATGATGAGAACACATACTTTTAATATCTGCTCTTACCACAATCAATTGATCATATCTTCCGTCCTCGTTTGGAAATGCTGTCACATCTGGTTTTGGATAGTATCTACCAGACATTATCTCATTAACATACATTTTAGCAAGTCTTCTACCTGTACCATTGCTGTTGGGATCGTTTTCTCTGTCAATGATTAAACTGTCCAGAACAGATTCAAATTTTTGTTGCAACTCGTCGATTAATTTTTCTTTTTCTCCCGATTCAATAAATTCGCTGATATTATCGGCCGCATAAAATCTTTTTCCGGCCTTTTTGATTCTCTCCTTGATTTCTTCGCTAACGGGTTTTGGTGGTAACCAACTATCTTTTAATATATTTTCATCCATTTTAATTTATCTTTTTTTGATTTATCTTATTGTACCATTTTACAGCAGTTCCTACTATGTTGTCAATAGAACTTTGAGTAGGTTTCCAATTTAATTCTTTGGTAGTTCTAGAAATATCTGCCACCAGCACAGGAGGATCACCTGGTCTTCTATTTTCTTCTTTTATTTTCATAGCACCTGTAAATTTTTGTACAGTATTTAGAAGTTCTCTGTTGCTGGTTGGAATACCAGATCCTAAATTATAACTTGCACATATTTTTTCTTTATGGGCTTTTTGTAAAGCCAGCACGTGTCCGTGAGCAAGATCGGTTACGTGTACATAATCTCTGACGCAGGTTCCGTCGGGTGTATCAAAATCTGTTCCAAATAATCTAAATTCTTTTACATTTTTTCCTGCTTCGATGGCAAGTGGTATGATATGTGATTCATCTTCTCTTAATTCTCCTATTTCGGATTCGGCATCAGCACCAGCGGCGTTGAAATACCGTAGACTAACACTATTAAATCCGTATGCGATATGATAGTCTTTCAATATCTGCTCGATAAACAATTTACTTCGACCATATGGATTTATAGGTAATATTTTTTCGTCAGTGTCATATGCAGTTCCATTCTCGGGTATTCCATACACAGCGGCACTCGAACTGAATACAAACGTTTTTACATCCAACGATCTTAATTTTTCTATCAATCTAAAAGTCATTAACACATTATTAATATAATATTTAGATGGATCGGACACACTTTCCCCAACTTTTGTGTATGCCGCAAAATGTATACAACTATCGATATTATGTCTTTTGACAATTTCATCAATGGTTTCTATATTCTGCGGAAGATTTAATTCGTATGCAGGTCCGTATTGTGTGGCCCATGGTTTGGATGTGATATCTCTATCTACCACAACCGGAGTGAATCCGTGTTTTTTTAATTCTTTAGAAGTATGTGAACCGATATAACCAGCACCACCTACAACTAGTACAGATTTGTTTGTTCCTTTAATATTTAGATTCGGAGACCCAGTCTCTATAATGTTTTCCATCTCTTCTCCATTGTTCACCTTTGCCAGTCATTATATCAATCATTCTATCAATTGTTCCGTCGGTCCAATCGGATAATTTACCAATATTGGCGTGTGGTCTCATTAATAGTATATTCAATTTTTGGTATGCATCTTCCTGACTCCATGGAATATATAACCGATCCCTATCATTTGCAAATGTTTCTGGAAAAGATCTGTATGCCGGAAATAAAACATTACAACCCAAAGTATCTGCCTCAGATACTGTGTTTGAAACCCAGTCTTGTAAAGCACAGTTAAACAACACTCTCGAATCTGCTAACAGTTCGTAGTATTGATCTTTTTTTAAATTTTCATAAATTTTTAAATCTCCCTTGGACTCCAGTTCTTTTGCTCTTGTCAGATACTTTTCGTTATTACTTCTCAAAGGTCCTCCGGAAAATACAGCAAATTCTATTGAGTTATCCTGTCGTCGTACTCGTTGTATTAAATCCATATAAAAATCTGGTTGTTTCTCTTGATCGAATCTGGCCGCGAAACAAACTCGTTTGGTTCTTTGATCAAAAGATTTTATAGATTTTACTCTTGATAGAACTTCTTGTTTGCCAAAACTCAAACCCGATATGTTATAGATGGGTGCTCGCCAATTTGCTATACGCATATGTGCCACCATTTCTTCGTTGGTGGCCAATATGTGAACATTAGGAATTTCGTTGCACATTTCTTCATAAAGACTCATCCATTTGCTCATGCCCCAAACGTGTACAAAATCATCTGGATCAATGGCCTGTGCTAGGCATCTTAAAAATATTTTTGGACGATACTGTTCTGGTGACTGCTGTATAATATAAGGCAGTGATTCCATTCCTGGTTGAAACATATCTTCAAAAAAGATAGCATCGTTTGATGTGATTTCTCCGGACTTCATCATCCGAACTAGATTCATCATTTGACTCATCCCAAAATAACTTCTACCGTGTGCATCAAGAACTTGGCCTGTAACGATCGCTTTGGAATTATCTATTGTTGTTCCTGGAACGATTACATAGTCTATACCTCTTTTTTTATAAACTCTTTCAGTCCAGTCTGTTAGTTGAAGTGTGTATCTACCTTCGTATGGCTCTAACCCCATGTAAAATATTTTCATTATATCCCTTCTCCCCTAGTGTAAGGTGTACCTTCTTGATAAATTAATGCTTGTTCGTTTTCTCCTTTTGAAGAATAGTGTATGTGTGTATAATAACCATGCATTGGATTGTTTTGAATATATTCTTGTATGTTTTTAAGAAATTCTTCGTTCACATTCGTTGCTACAAATTGATATAGAGGTTCGCCCGCCGCATTATTGTTGTATTTCATTTCAAACACATTCATCACAATGTAACCACCCCATTGGAATTCTGGATAATCACTTAGATAATTTTCAGCATAACATCGGAACATAGCATCTACGTTGCATTTTACTTTTGGTTCAGGCTCAAACATTAATCTAATATTCATTTTTATTATTCCACTCTTGTAGTTTAACTTGATACTCGCTTTCTGTCAATCCATGCCAGCCGATACATTTACCAGTTGGTGATCTACCGCAAGGACAAGATTTCTTTTTAAAAATGTCATCGTAATTCTTGCGGTAAGATTCATTAGTTGGTCTAGATTTACCGTCCCAATTAGCCATTATTTTGTTCTAGATATTTTAACATATTTTCAGGTGTGGACTCAACATATGGATCATCATCTGAACCGTCGTTGTTGATTCCTGGTTCTTGCCACCACGCCTCAACTGTGCCATCATTGATTACTGCCATGTATCTCCAACTTCTGCTTCCAAAACCTAAATGATTTTTACCAATAAGCATACCCATAAATCTTGTAAAGTTACCAGAACCATCTGGAATAACTTTTACATTTTTAATTTTAAGCACTTCTGCCCATGCATTCATTACAAATGTATCATTAACTGAACAGCAATACACTTCATCGATTCCTAAACCTTTGATTTTATCATAGTTCTCTTCGAATCCCGGAAGTTGTGTTGATGTACAAGTGGGTGTGAATGCACCAGGTAAACTGAACAATACTATTCTTTTTCCTTTGAACAAGTCATCAGTTGTTTTGTCTATCCATTTTCCTTCTTCAAACGAACAGCCATCTTCTAAAACAGAGTCACCTTCTCTGACTCTGAATGTTACTTTAGGTATTTTTAAACCTTTCATTTTATTTTCTCTCCTTTGTAAGTTTTACTTGACCCGTAAATGTGTGTTTGATTCTGTGTTCATTCTGTAGGGCCAGGTGCAGGAATGACTCGTATTTGTCTTCCCTTACTAACAGAGTGATACACTCGTCCATGTCGTCATCGTAATCGGTATGTGACCAGATGAAGTCTTTGCCGTACTTCATGCCTAGGTTTCCAGCAGTGGCACATATGTTGGCCACTGCGTCCACTGTCGTGTATGAAGCATTCAAGCCACCACCCTCTATGGGTAGATTTTCTTGTCTCGTTGTTACTCTCTTTTCTTTTATGCTGATTTCTTTCATGAGTTTTCCGCCACAAATTTTTCTGCTTCCAGGGCCGCCATACAACCCATGCCCGCCGCTGTGACTGCCTGTCTGTATGTTTTGTCCTTGACATCACCTGCCGCATAAATTCCCGGTATGTTAGTAGCAGTTGAATCGGGTTTGGTTATGATATAACCTTCATCATCCATGTTAATTTGTTCTTTAAAAAGTTTTGTTGCCGGATCATGTCCTATGGCCACAAATAAACCGTCAATGTTCATTGTGGACTCTGTGCCATCTTTTGTGTTCTCGAGTTTTATTCCCGTGACATTTATAGGATCATCCGTTCCTATGATGTCCTTGACTCTAGAGTTCCATACCACATTAATTTTTTCATTTGCAAACAATCTATCTTGTGCTATTTTTTCTGCTCTTAGGCTATCTCTTCGATGTATCAGATGCACCTTGCTGGCTATGTGTGATAGATACAATGCTTCTTCAACTGCACTATTTCCTCCACCAACAACAGCAACTTCTTTATCCTTGAAAAAGAATCCATCACACGTGGCACAGGCACTTACACCAAAACCCGAAAATTTTTTTTCTTTTTCTAAACCCAACCATCTCGCTTGAGCACCTGTTGATATGATCACAGAATCTGCCGTATAAATTGTTCCACTATCTCCCACTGCTTCAAAAGGTTTTTTACTGAAATCTACCTTATTGATCATATCGAAAATAATATCTGTTCCAACTGCACGTGCTTGTTTTTCCATTTGTTCCATTAACCATGGTCCTTGTATAACATCTCCGAAACCTGGATAGTTTTCAACATCTGTGGTTATAGTCAATTGTCCACCGGGTTGAGTACCTTGTACTAAAATTGGTTTTAACATTGCTCTAGAGGCATATATTGCCGCAGTGTATCCTGCAGGACCAGAACCTATAATCAAAACTTTTGTGTGCTTACTTGTCATAAACTGCGTGTGATCCATTCTCTCCATCTTCTGACACGTCTATCTCAATACGTCTTCCTGGATATTTCTTTGCTATTTCTACATATAAATCATCGCTCATCATCTCGCAACTCTTGAAGTCGTTCTGTAGTGTGCCTTCCCGGTACAGGTTCAACAGCCATCTCTTAAACTGTATGAATTCTATGTCCCTGTCATCGTGGAAAACCTCAATAGCAACTTTGAAATGGAATATGTGTCTGTGTGGATGTCCTAGAAAACTGACATCGTATTCGTCACCTGTTGCTAATTTGGGATCAGTAAGTGCCGCTGGGTATTTGTGCATACCTTCTTTTTGGAAAGTTACCCATATCATTTTACTAGCCTTGTTGGCCTGTTCTTTCAGTGCTTGATCGTGTTGGTGCTCAGTGTCCATGTGTTCTCCTCTATCGGTTCATCTTGTTTGTATTCGTTCCATGACGTAAATCCTGCGGTCTGTTTAAAATGATTCATGCTCATGCTCCAGACTCCAGGATTGGTCTTATTGAAATCAACATCGTCGACTTTGATGCAAAGTTGATCATCATCTTCGGAATTTGGAAATATTATTGAACAAAAAGGAATAAATTTTTTGTTGTGCCATAACATCTTAAATTTTTCTTTTACTTCTTTGTGGATATCATGAGGATAATCAACGGTCACAAAATAGCCGTCATCGATTAATCGTTTTATCTGTGCTAGTTGCATTCCATGATTGTGCATATATGTTCTGTTTGCTCCGTAGTAAATTGCTTTGGCGTTTACTTTTTTTGCGTATGTCTTGATCTCGTCGTATGAAAGATCATTACGTGCTAAAAATAATGTTTGTAAACCATAGGCCTGTGTGTGTTCTATTTCGATACCTGAAAAAATACCTACACTCTCACTTTGTCCATTTTTATAATCTCTTTGCATCTTTATATTATATTACTGTATGACTAATTTGTCAATGCTTTTGAGGCCCTTGTGATGGCATCTTTTAAAGCCAGTTTGGTTTTTTTTAATCTCACTAATAATGTTTTGCTTTCATCACTACGATCTTTTTTTCTTTCTTCGGTAAGTTCTTTTACCTTTCGATCTAGATAAGAATGATGATCTTGAAGTTTTTTTACTTTTTTACTTTTTTTTGCCATGTTTCCTCCTATTCAAATAATGAACTAAAATTGTTTTTACCTTTACCACCACCTGTGGCTCGTGCCCATCTTGTTCCTCTTATATCTGCAAGATAACTTCTCGCATTTTCTATCAATTCCATTGGTTTTTCGCTAGTGAACACTTCTTCGACAAATGTATTGAAATATAATATATTTCTAGGAACATAAACACTATGCTCATCTGTGGTATCTGATGCTTTGGTTTTCCGCCAGTGTTTTACTTCTGGTCTATGCACGACACTTTCTATATCATTCATGTCGTTGGCAACTTGTACTGCTCTAATTTGATTATACACATTGTGAGCCATCATTAATACATATGAAAAAGAATCCCAAGAAGTTTTGCCTTCTTTGTTGTTTTTATTTAGATCTCCCTCTCCGTACCAACAAACATCTCCCATGGTAAGTCTATCACCAATAGCACTTTGGAAAGGAAAAGGTATTTTTGAATTCTTTAATCTTTTATCATCCGGTGCCTTGTCCATTATAAAAGACCATCTAGATGGTGTGAACACATTATGAGTGTAAACTAATCCATTCGCTGTTGATAAGAAAGCGGATGCCGAATCAAAACTTATTGTAAAATTAGGATTAATGTATTTTCTAACTTGTCTTTGTATTTGTGTTAGATAACAGGCCCAATCCAGTTGCGATGTACCCAGTACGTGCATCCAGTCTTTACCGTCCAGTTTTTTCTCGTCTCTCATTATGATCAAACGCTTCAACATGACTTCCATATCACACATATTGATACCGCCCATTGCCCATCCTTCGAATTCAAAATCTTTTACGGCATCGTACCAAGTTTGTGCTGTTTCCCAGTCATCGCCCTGTAGTACATTTAAAAATTTAGTTTGACCCAATCTGTTCTTTTGAAAAAAATTGTTATTATAGATTGTTCCGTCTAGTGTATCTCGAAAACTTTTTAATCCTGTTTTAGGTGAATTTAAATCATCTGCCGCCCAAGTCGGAACATCCAAAGTCATTGCCCAGTCTGATGTGAGTTCTAACCAATTTAATATATCACTTCTAACTTTGTTGGCCTTGTTACCTTCAAAATCTTTCCAATCAAATTGTATCACCCCTCGACCAATTTGGTACCCGCCCGAATCTCCCACTATGGTGCTGAATTTACGATCCCTGTTTACAAACATATGATCTCGATCTCCCACTTTGTCCATGTCTAGACAAGCATGACCCGCCGAGTATAATGCTGTGGGATAAGTGAACATACCTTTTTCTGGATTTATGAAGTTCAATCCTTCCACACCATTTTCAAATCCAGCAGGTATTCTTTCTTTGGGAATATGTGTACCTTCTGTGACTCTTTGTTTGCTAATGAAGGTATTATAAAAATTCGATATAGCAGGCAAGAACACCGCGAAGTCTCTACTCAATTCCCCTAAATGTTCCTGCCTGTTATTTTGTTCAGTCATTATTGTGCCTGTGCTGGTATGATGTATTGATATTTTCCAAGTCCAGAGTCAACAGTGACCTGCATCGCACCCTCATTAGAGAAGTGTAACGTGACTTTTGCCGAATCTGATAATTTCAATATCTGTAATACCTGTGCTACCGGCCAACTCCACCCTTTGTTAAGACTACCTGATACATTATCAGCGAATACAAATTCTCCACCGTGTGATGCTTGATCACCAAAAGTGAAAATAAGTTTTCCATCTTCGGTTCTCACAACAAATGTATTGTGTTCTGTATTTGCAGTTGCCTGGAAGTTAAATCTTTGTACACTGGCCACAGTAGGCTCAATTTCAACATTCCACTTAACACCTTTAAATTTTACAGTTTTAAGTTTTTCGTTGATAATTTCAGCATTCATAAATCTATAATCATTTTTAAAATCTCCTTTTTCATTTTCAAAATGAATACCTGTAGGAGTTTCTGCACCATTTCTAGTACCTGTGATTACAGTGATGTTTGCCTTGTCTTTATACTCAGGACACTTCAAGTGTATGTCCAGTTTGTTCAACTGAGGCATACCAAAAGTACCCGTCATTTCTGCTTGTGGTTTGTGAAAAGATCCTTGCAAGATCACTGATCTGTCTTCAGCCATGGAATCTATTGTTGTTTCAGATTCGTTGCCTGTAATTTTAACAAGGTCTAGAAAGCCTAAACCGTGTGTGTGTTTGACTATGTCTTTTAAGATATCTATCATAATAAAACTATTATATAGATTATTTAGATTAAAGTCAAATGTTTAATTTATTTTTCTACAGGTAATTCTAAAGCACTATATAATACTGGATTTTTATTACCAGGTTTTTTGAAAATTATATAGTTGGCACCAGGACGAAATTGATCCATTTCAATTACTTCATATCCACAACTTTCTGTGATCTCTTTCATTGATGTTTTGGTATTATAATTCCAGTATCCACGTTTTGCTTCATGAAGATCGAAATCGTAATGACAATCTGCATAGTGTATAAATCCATATCCGCCTGGCAACAATACTCTATTGATGTCTGTTAGATATTCTTTTATATGTTCTTGAGTAAAAAAAGTAAATGTGTTCCAACTGAAGACAAAATTTACTGCGTTGTCGTCAATTTCTGGACAACTAGTTCTGTTGGTTGTATAAAATTTTATCAGTTTGTGTTGTTGTGGTTTAAAAAGTGCTTTTATTTTTTCTTGACAATGCGGTAGCAGATCTAGATAATAATTTAATCTCCATGGTAAGAAAAATCTACTGAATCTTCCATATCCCGGGCCTATTTCTAAACTATTATAAAGAATAGATTGAGCACCAGTTTTTGCAAACATCTTGATCTTATCTTCGACTTTTTTAGTTAACATTTCATCAAACTGATCTTTTCTTTCATATGTGAAATCTAAATCTTTAGCATACCATTCTTTGGTTTTGTCTAGTCGATTTATTTCCTGTTGATTATTGATGTCGACAGATTCGGCCAGGTTTTCCAATATTGATAAATTATCATCAAGTATTTTTTGGAAATCTGTACCTTTTATTTTTTTAAGTTTTTCTATGAGTAATTTAATTTCTTCGATGCTTAACATATATGTTATTTACTAAAATTCAAAAAGTTTGTTAAACGTATTGGTTGTTTCTGTCGATTGTACGTCCCAATTTAATACTCCTATTAGATTATCTATTTTTTGATCAACGATGGTAGATTCCATCGCTTCAGAATCAAATGGTAATTCTTGGAACCATTTTGGAATACGTAACTCGTCCACTGGATATGCTATGGAAGTATAATCTAATGGATTGTTTTTTAATTTACATACAATTACTTTTGCACCATCCGTGATAGGCATAGAATATTTGTCTCCGTATAGTTCTCTACATTTATTCCAGTTGATGCTGGCACGAACATGACCTGGCATATTGGCACGACCTTGTTTGTTTTCTTTTCCGAGATATTCTGTTATCTTATTGGCTCTTTTTGGAGAACCCTTCTCCCAACCGGGTCTTGATTTGAATTCAGCCCTAAATTCTGATATTCTTTTGAGAACATCTTCTTCGGTTTTATTTGTTAATACCATCATCAACAATTCACTCAAAAAATCTTGTACAAATACAGGTGTGTCTGATCTTTTTAGATCAAGACCCATTGCCTTCATTTTACCCATGCTACCTTCGGTATCTGTTCTTTGTCCTTCTTTATCGAAATATAGAACTGCATATCTTTTCTTTGTGATAAAAAGTCCTTTGCTCGCAACAAGTTCTCGTCCTGCCGCTATGACTTCTCCTCTGCTTTTTGGACAATGAAATGCTTTGGTCATGAATCCAGCAAAAGATGAATTCACCTCAGATGATATTTTATCATATAAAGCAATAACGTTTTCTTTTTCCCATGGGATTTGTCCTGCTTTTATTTCTTTCTGTAATGGCTTATAAGCAGAAAAATACACAGAATCTGTATCACCGTATATGACAGAATCTCCTTTGTGATCATACTCGCCCGTTATAATTTCATTAGTTTTTGCCGCCATGTGTTTTGTGATGCATCTTCCAGTCAATGTTACGGATTGTCCGATACGTATATCAAAAAATCTACAACCTGGATTTAAGATAGCACCATACAAACTGTTCAAGTTAATTTTTTTAACAAGTTGTCTCTTGTCCCAAAATTCTCGTTCAATATCGTTGTCTCCAGCATCGTGCATTTTGCGTTGCATCTCTTTTCTTTCAGCATACCAACGTTTCAATAGTCCTGGAATGATGGCTTCAAACTCGTATGTAAAAATCGTACCATTGGCAGACAGCATCCATTGATTATTACTATTAAAAATTATTTCGTATAATTGTGCCGCGGACATTTTGACTGATGTGTCGTCTTCCCAGTCTACTGTAATTTCTACACCACGATCTTGTTTCATCACTGCTTGATACTCCCATGAACCAAATTGATTATCCCATGCCGATGCGAATGATTTCTTCTGATGTATTGCTCTGTTAATTTCTGCTGATGTTATAATTGGACGTATTTGTCCCACAATAGATTCAGGTCCCATGTTCAATGCACGAATCACGCTAGGATATAGACTGTTTATATCACAACTTCCTATCCAGTCATGCAATCCTTTTTTAGGTGTTGCCACATATGCTCCTGCGGCCTGGGTCGACTCTCCTTCTTGTCTTTTGACTCTACCCGGAACAATCATTCCTCTTCGATGTGCTTCGTTCACAATAGCCTGTTCAGTTACTGCAACTGCACCCATTGTTGTTTGAAGTAAAACAGTGTTTTGGTGTGCGATCTCATTCGCCAGTTCTATAAATTTAAGTTTTTTCTCAAGTTTGGCCAAAAGTGCCGTGTCTTGTCTATTATATTCTATGAACAATCCAAAATCGTTATTATACAGAGCATCTAGTGATCCTTCGTACACAGTTTTTCTTTCGCCTAGTTCGTGCTCGCCTATGGCATCTAATCTATACGAATGTCTTTCCTCATAAGTGTATTTTCTATATAGTTCAAGTAAATCTAAATGTACTCTTCCAATTAAGTCGTAACTGATCTGTTCTCTGCCATATTTTTCAAAGGTTCTTTTTCTGGGTTTCTCACCCCAAAAACATAAACGCCTTGTGTCATCGGAACTTAACACTTTTTGTATCCTGCCCACGGTATAGGGTATATCGTATCCCTCCGAGTTCCATCCTGATAATATATCTGCTTCTTCGATCAATGTTAAAAAAGCATCAAGCATATCTTTTTCTTTTTCAAACAACATCACGTTGCTGAAACGTTCTACTTGTAATTTGGCATTTTCAAAACCCAATTTTTTAGGTGGTACAGCAAAAGTGACTAATTGATCGGTCCAATTCAAATAACAAGTAATTGCTGTTATGGGCATGAATGGATCATCTGTGGTAGAATATCCTCGTTCAGGATCAAAGTCTACCTCGATATCAAAAAATACTACATTTAGATTGGGAGCATCTTTGCCTAGATAATTCTCTTCGAGACAACGGAACACAGGATTAATATCCTGCTCATAAAGTTTTTTATTTGATCTTATACGTTGTTCTTTTATGAAATTGCTATATGTGTTGGATTGAACTTTTTGTAATGGTTCACCAAATATGCTTCTGTGTTTTCCTTTGTTGTCGGGATAATAAAATACGTATCTGGCATCATATTCTACAAATTTTCTTTCTCCGTTTTTGTTTCTTTCGACAACAAAAACTTTGTCTTGATCTCTCTTGTAATATGCATCAATATAACTCATTTTTTACCACCAATAACTTGCAACACCAAACCCATATATGTTTATGATCGAAAAATATCCTGTGAGCACCATTACGAATGCGGCTCCTCTTCTGTAAGCGGCATAACATTGAGTTGTGGCACCAACAAAAAATGCAGGATATATAACGGTCAGATCGGGATTGTCGGCTGTTATTGCCAAAGTTAAACTTGCTCCAACAGTGAAAATAAAACTTATTAATTCAAAGTAAAAGGCTACATTATCTGATTGATAACTTTTTATCCAGAATTTTTTGATATCACCATACACTAGATTTTTCCAGCGGCCGCTAATATAGAATCAACCATGTCCATATCATCTGTCACAGTTTTGTAAGAATCTTTGTGTGCAATGGTAATTGCCTTATTGATTAATCCTGGTTTGATTTCTAATTCTTCTGCTATGGCCTTGACTGTGTCTCTCAATCCGCCTTTGAGATCATCAATCTCTCCCAGCACCTGAGAACCCTCTCTTATGATTTGTATTATTTTTTGTTTTTCTGCGTCATTGAAATTTTTACCTGACATATATGTCTCCTTTGTTAATCGTTTATTATACATTAGATTTTTAAATAGATCAACTGATTATAATCGGTTGTATTAATTTACCAGGTAGTTGTTATCTATTAAGTTATTCGCCATCGAAACAAAAGAATGATTCTTTCTTTCTTGTTTAGCCAATCTAAGTGTTAAAACTATCCTTGTGTGTCTACTATTGTTATAAAAACTATGCCATTGTTCAGTGGTCATGAAAAGAATATTATTAGCATCCATTATGGTTTGTACCTTTGCCTCAAATTTATCAGTATTGGTAAAATCTAAAAATACATTACGAGAATATCTACTGTGCTGTATTTTTTCTTTTTCAAAGGTTTGATCATCGTACCATTTTGTAACACATTTATCATCAGATATCTTGATAGGTATGTTGAAACTTATATTATGTGGACCTGTATTACCTTTTTCTAGGACGGGACCATCTTTGTGTACTCCTCCTCCTCCGTAAGCAGGAGTTATGAACAGCGCCACTCTGTTGGCATCAAAGTTATACAGTTTAGATAATGGAAACATATCTATTATTTTCTGTCCGTCTATAGGATCTAGATTAACGTGACTGTATGTTTTAGACAAGTTACCGTCGTCTTTTTTCATAGTCGCTGTTTTTATTGCAAGACTTTGCATTACACGTTTCTTAATGTCTTCTAAATTAGGTATCTCGAATTTGATAAAGTACGGAGATCTATTTTCTATGAGTTTTAGAGTTTGCATATTTCATATTACCAAATGTAGATACCACAATATACCGCTGTTGATATAATTAACATCCAGAAAATTAATTTATACATTACTCTACGTTTCCTTTGTGACGACCTTTTTTGGCAGTTTCGCCTTTTTGCATGGCTTCTGCCCAGACTATCATGTTGTTGACCAAACTTTTGACCATTCCGATAGTTTCGGAATCCTTCAGTATGTTATTTCTACCCTGTGCTTCTGATTCTATATTACACAAAGGTGGTGTAGTCAAAGATAAATTTGATGCAAAACTGTATAAGGTACCTGTGATATGTTGCCAACCATCAACTCCTCCCGAAACAATACTGCCAAACACTTTGCCCATCATGGGTTTGTAATGGTTGTTATCCAAACTCCACGTATCAATATAATCTAATCTTTCTATCAATGCCTGTGTATGACTACTGAACATACCCCACCAAATAGGTGTGGCAATAATAATTCCACTCATTTCAGGTTGTATCATTTTGTGGATTATCGGACGTAAGTCGTCGTCGTGATCTTCTGTGGTATTTTTATAGTTTAACTTTGCCATGTTAACGATTTCACACTCGTGGCCTAACTTTTCAAAACCTTTCTGTACCATTTCACAAACAACTGATGTGTTTGATTCTGTACTTGGTTTAAGTGTTCCGTTTATAATAATAAATTTCATTTTATTTTTTCTTTGTGTTTACGTTTTTTGCCTTGCCTCTTCTGTTGGCATTTGGATCCTGTCTACGTTTTCTTGATGCCGCAGACTTTCTACCTTTCTTGCCCAGTGCGTGTGCTTTCGATCTCGGTAAACATTTAGGTTTACCTTCTGAATCACTACCTCTAGCACAATCACCTCTAATCTTGCCATCTGGACCAAATCGTACCCATTTGTCTTTGAACCATTTCTTTAAATTTTCATTTAGTGTTTCTGCAAACATTAGTTCTCCACAGTTAACACAGAAGTCGACGTCTTCCTTCTTGATGCAGTTGGGCACACGTTTTCCGAACATGGTCTTCATGCCCTTCTTCTCATACCCTTTCCAGCACTTTTCAGTAATTACATCTGTAATCCTCATTAGATTATTCCTACCGCGTAGAACACGCCCATTTCAATGCCCAACAATATTGTCAAAGCAAAAACACATATTCCTATGGCTTTAGGCAGTGCGAGGTAGTCCTTCTTAGATCTTTTCCTTGTGCAACAACTGTCCATTACTTGCTCTTGTTACCCCAATTGGCCGCACCCTTTTTACGACACTGCACTAGAGCACCACTGGCGTATGCGGATGGCCAAACTTTATATCTTGATTTTACTTTATGATAGCAGGCGTCCTTCTTTTCAGCCAATGCTTCGAACTCTTCTTCGGTAATGCCAACTACTTCACGGATCTGCATACTACCACTTCCTGCAAGACCAATATCTCGCTTTGGTCTTTGGTCCTGGGTTAGCACAGTTGTGTCTCGCCCTAAAACTTTTTCTCGCCTTTGGATTAGACTTTCTAATCTTCATGGTTTTCTGTCCGGCTTTCCTCGCTGAACTTCCACCATGTCCGAAATTAACTTTCTTCACGTTTCCAGAGTTGGGATCTTTCACATAAACTTTGAATTTTTTAATATCACCACGCATAGGTTTGTTCAGTGGTACTTTTCTGCCTCTGTATTCTGCGTCGAACAGTTCCGTTTCGTCTTCTGGAAAGCCTAGGTAACCGAATGCTTCAAAGAACGCATCATCGTCCTCGAACGTCATCTCGTCCTCTTCCGGGAATGGTTGATACTTGTCCTCTTTAAGTCCTGCCTTCTCGAGCATGCCTCTGATGCTGTCAAGTTTTTGTTCTAATTCTGCGTTGCCTGGTAAAATTCTATGTAAGTCATCTAGTAAGCCATTTGATATCGGCGACATTTCCATTGCGGCATTTATTTCTTTGTCTTCCCAGTCCTCTTGTTTCTTTCCAAGTTCTCTTTCTGCGGCCTGTAGTTCACCAACTTCAAATATAAATTGCGTGATGCCCAGCTCAAATGCATAATCATATAGTGCCTCGATCAGGTTGTCGTCTTCTAGATTCTTGTACTGTGAGTATTTTTTAGCCCACTGAATTATGTCATCGTTGGTGTCTTCCTTGACCGCTGTCTCGTCCAAGGCCACCAAGGCCTCTTCCGCGTTGGTCAGTGATTGTATCGCTGACTTCTTCGCTTCTTCGTCTACTGACAGTGCTTCCACCCTGTCCTTGATCTGTGATATGTCTAGCATCACCTTTGTGAATTCAATCTTGTCGTCATCCGCTAGTTCGTTGATCTCGTTTGTTGGCACGTTCAGCCCATCTATTCTGTTTATTAAATTTTTCATGTCTTCCATAGTGATCGATTCTCCCATCTTCATTTGTGTTGGATCTTTTATAAATTCTTTTGTTTTTTTTAATCCTCTAGAGCCTGCGGACACAGGTGCTTCTGCTTGTTGTCCAGCATCAATAGTGCCTGTCTGAGTCATACGACTCATGTCGTCTAGATATTGTTTGTAAGAAAATATTGGTATATTACTCATATACTGATATTTATCTATTTCAGTATATGCTTCAACTGAGAACCACTCATGTTACCAGCAGGAGCATTGTGCTTCATGTGGTATCCGCTACCCGTTCTTATATGTATTTTAGGGTCGAATGTGGTTTGTTCTTTATAATTTTTATTGTGTGTTTTTTTGTTTCTTTTTTTCATTCTAATATTTGATGAAAAAAGAAGAAAGTTTTATTTTTTGTTTTCGGACAACTCGTCTTTGTAACTCACCTGCTCGTCAATGCCATCACCTAACACGTCTAATACAGCGTCTTTACTTGCCATGGTATGAACATGAATTTTATTATGTGCTTGTTCGCTTGGATGTACTTCAGCATCAATACCTGCTTTTTTTAACATCGATTGAATTCTCATAGCGTCTTCGTCACTTACAGCATTTTCTTGATCGTAATCACCTGCTAAAGTAATTTCGTGTGCGTGTGGGTCACTTTGTCCTTCGTAACCTGCTTCTCTTATTATTCCCGAACCGCCACACACTTCACAGTCATCTTCTCCGTGTTTACCTGTTCCGTCACAGTGTGTGCATTTTGCCGGTTCTGCTTCCATCTCTTCTATCTCTTTATCGTTATCGATTTCTTGTACAACTTTTTCTTCGTTTTTCTCAGCGTCTGCTATAATTTCTTTAGTTTCGGCAGTCTTGATTAGAATAGTTTTTTGTTCTTCGTTGTAAACTGCTTCATTGTCAGAAACGCTGTTGTATAGTTCTGACAATTGATTTTCATCGGCATTTTTAATATATTCTTCAATTTCTGCAGAAATAATTTTTTTAAAAGATTCAGCATCGTGAGTTTGCTCATTTTTTTGTTCTGCTTTTAGTTCTGCCAGTTGTGACTCCAACTCAGCAATCTTATCAAGTCTCTTTGAATCTTCTGTAACTTCTTTTTTAATATTGGTTGAAATAGAAGTATCGGTGTCTGATTCTTTTATTGCTTTTGTTATTATAGATTCTTTAGTCGGTTGATCGTTAACAATCGACTCTATTAATTTTTCTGCTTCTTTGGAAACTTTAGGTTCTGTGTATTCTTTGATCCCGGCTAGTTTAGCGATATCGGCCAAACTCACATCTTTGTCATCTAATATTCTTGGTTCCTGCTTTGCCGCTTCCAACAGTTGTTGTCGTTCTTGTTCAGGAGATATGTTGCTTAATTCTTTAAGTCTCTCAACTATATCTAACCAATTACTGTGATGTTTTTTTGCCATATGAACTATTTATATTGAGTTATGCTATTATTTATATTATTGTTTTATGATTTTAGACTGTTTTTGAAAGCAAATGTCCAGGTTTCTCCGAGTTTTTTACCCATCATATCTACTAATCTATTGGTATAAAGCACTGTTTTTGATTCACCTGTGGTTGCTAATTTCTCTTTTCTTTTCGTTAGCTCTTTTTTAAGTTCTGGATCTTTTGATGTATTTGGATCATTTTGTATTTGTTGTAAAGTTTGTACTTTATCTTGATATGCTTCTTTGTCTTGTTTTTGTTTTATCAAATCAATTTTATTTTTTGACATTGAATATTCGTTTACCGACTCTGTATTCATGAATTTTGAATACTTGTCCTGTAGATATTTTATATGATTCAAATCTTTACCCGAACTCAATCTAACTTTGGCATCTGATATATCTGTTTTGATCATTTTTGCTAGTTCATCATTGCCAGCATCGATAGCCATTTCGTATGCTGTGTTCATGGCCTGGATCGCGGGTACACTGTTATCAATAGCATTGTTGATTGATCCCATGCCCGCAACAGCACCAACAATTATTCCAGCGGCCGCTAATTTTTTCATCCAATCTTTGATGCCTTCGTCTAGGTATGCGTTTTCGTTGTTTGTTCCTGCATACATCTTGTCCAATAATTTTATCGTCTCATCCACCGATCCTAGAAATGCCTGTGCCTTTGGTCGCAGTAAGACCATGTCATCACCTTTTAAAATGCCGTCGGCCATTGCTTTAGCATACTTTAAATTTGCCAGTGCCCTACCAGTTGCTCTTGGATCTTCATTGATCTCATCTTCTTTGAAAGCAAATGTATGCTGTGTGATTGAGATATCTTTCACACCGGCTGTGTTTTTTAATTCTGATGCTCTCTTTTTAGCATCATCTTTGGTTTTGTATGCCTGTGCCAACCTTTTTCCATCACGTTCATATCTCACAGCAAAACCTTGCTGTATTCCTTCTTTGGTATTTTTCTTTTCGTCTGAACTTGCTCCAAATGATTTGTGTACCAATTTGTCTAGGCTAGTGTGAAACTTGTCCACATCTTTTTTGCTAATTGTTTCTGTTTTTTCTCGACACATTTTCTTTTCAACTTCTTGTACTCTTTTCTTTAAGATGTTTAACATACCAGGTTTGGTCTCTATATCATCGGCCGGAGTTTCTTTTGATAAGATTTCATCGATGTTTTTTTGAATCACATACGAATGCTTTTGTAATACATTTTGTTCTAATTGCTCTCTGTAAGGATTCAACCTTTGGTAATCCTCATAGTGGTAAACAGCATCCAACATATCCACAGCACGATTCATTTTGGTTTGTACCCATGCCTCTATGTCATCACCTGGTTTAACTAAAGTTGAAATTTTTAAACAATATTTTGCAATCTTGTACATTTGGCTCTTGGCCATGTGTCCTTCGCCGGCATCTTCGGACATTTCCTGACCTTCTAGATAGTGTCCTACGGATGATATGTATGAACTGGCTAGATCTAATTTTTTTGCCACCCAACTTTCCATCTCTTGGTCGTTGTCGATCATGTTATGAATTTTTATGGCATACTTTCCTGCCCTGATAGTTTGGTTCAAGAACATACTTGCTTCGTATGTGTCAGGCAGTACAGGAGTGTTCAATTCGTTTATTTTCATATCAATATTTATTAGTTGAATCCAAAGTGTGTCACCTCTGGATATTTTTGAATTATTTTTCTTGCCAACTCGTTATGGTACTTCACTTGTTGATTCATGTATCCTTCCGGCCTACCGCCACTGTACATTGTAGGACCTCCTGGATTTTGGTCAACTGTTGTTGGCTCTTCTGGTGATGGTTTGCCAATATTCTTTTGAAGCCATTGTGTTGTTCTGGCAATAAATTCTTTTGCTGGAACAGGAGGCATGTCTTCAAAATCTGGATCATATCCCAACGTGTTTAAAAAAATTCTCATACTGGCATTGCTCATATAAGGAGTGTCTAACTCCTCGTCGTTCTGCCATTTATCTGGAAAAGTCCAAATTCTCTGTTCTTTGTCTTTTGGATCTTTGTAGTAAGGCATCATGGAAGCGCCTTCGTTTATGACTTCATTAATTTTCATCTTTGTGCCTACAGTATTTACAGCATTCGATAGTGACCGGTTTCATGTCTCCGTCGTGTAAGTCTTGCATACAAGATCCTCCACAATGACAGTCATGTCCGCAATTTTGACAAGTCAATATCCATTCTTTTTTTAACAATAAAATATCACTCATTATCTTCTCACCACTCCTGGTCCTCCAAACAAGGATGTACCGGTCATGTCCAGTGCATTATCTTTAGGAGTTTGTTTCTTGATTTTTGGAAGGTTAGGTGCCTTGGTTCCCGAAACTCCCGGTGTTCCTGTGTATGATTTTTTAAATCTATCGGGTCCGATCGCTATATGTGGAGATACAACAGAAGCAATATTACCAGATGATGTTGCACCTGCTGTTGCTGTTTCTTTTATTAAAACTTCTTTGATTCTCATGATCAACAGTATTTATTTAGATATCGAACATCTGTTTGACACGCCAATACACTCTTTCAATAAATTCGGGCTTATTAATCCAGAATTTTCGAGGATATTTCATATTTTTAGGTATCAACATTCCATATTTTTTATATAATTTGACAGAATAATAGCCGCTACCTCCAAATTTAAGATGTCTTATTTCTTTAACTTCTTCGCCCTTATGCAATCCTTCGATACGATGAAAAGATACGTATTCTATCAGATTAAACAATGCATTTTTATCATGTGACTGATCGGTACCTAATACATTATTTCTGATATTTCTAAAGTTCTCATGTATGTTTCTCTTGTTGGGATAAAATTGATAAAGATTGTTCATTAATGGTTCAGGGAAAAAGTGTATTTCCTCCAACCATATATTGGTATCTTTGGTCATGAATCCGTTAGTCCAGTTATTATCATGATTTAAAATTTTTAATTTTATCTCTGCTTCTTTCAATTCTTTTGGTACTTCGATAACATAAGCGTGTATTATTGGTTTTTTTGGATCATCAAATTTATGTTCGGGCACGTGGAATTCATCAATCATGGTATCTCTGAAATAAACTCTCACTCTGGGTTCATACCTATAAATTTGTGCTCTAAAAGATAAAATTAAAACGTACTTCATGGTGCTTGTCTAGTCAAGAATTTTGATTTACTTTTGGTGGGATTGAAATATTTTTTTACAACAGAATCTACAGTTTTTGTATCAAATTTTTTACAACTGAAAACATCAAAATAGGCCGTCTTACTTTTGCTCATGAAATGTGCTGATAGGTTTGAGGTATGAATCAACTGTAACATACTGTATCCTTCGTTTTTATGCCCAGGTAATAGATATTGTATAACAGGTTTTCCATGGGCCTTCATTTTGATTTTTTTAATGAGTTCTTTCACAAATAGGTTTATTTGTTTTTTATCAGAAATATTATCATTACAACCGGAACAATCGATCATGTAGTGATAACCCCAGGACTGTTTATTTTTAGGTGTGATCTGCTTAACCATACAGATACTTATTTTTTATTTTTACGACCCGACTTCATGTTGGCACACCAGTGATACATTTTGCCCTTTTCACCACCGTACTTCTTTGCTTTTGACCTTAACGAACTAATAGATCCTTTACAACTGGCTCCTGCTTTTTTGACTCTGCCCGGACGTGATTTGCCCTTTTTCTTGCCATCGGCAAAGTTCTCTTTGGCAAGTTTCAGTTTTTTTACGTTCATGTACTCACCGCCTACAGGTACATCTTTTGTGGCGTTTTGTTTAGTCACGATGCCAACACCTGCGGCTTCTTCATTGGCACGATTGTTGCCCTTGTTCTTGAAATCAAATCTGTTGTTGGGACCTTTACCTGGCTTATGTATCAAACCCAACGGTTTAATGCTTTGAGGCATGATTATCCAATCTTTAAAAATTTCTTTTATTTTCATTTCTTTTTCTTTCCGGCACAATGAGCCTTTTGTGAAAAGCCCTTTGGATTATTACAGTTGATCGAACGTTTGTATTTTTCAGACCAGGCCTCTTTTACTCTGAAGGGATATGCCATGGACGAATGATATCCCATTCTTGCCTTACCGGTAGCACGTTTTTCTATTTTCTTTAACTGCTTTTCAACGTCAGGATGTACATAACTCGTGGCTAATATTTCGTGTATTCTCATATTAGCAGTATTTATTGAATTATTTTAGTGTGCTTCTAAGCATCCATTGATGTTTGTTGTGTGCGTCTATTCTTTCACCAACAAAATCTGCAAATCCATAAAGTTTTAGGTCTTCTAGCATTTCAAATAAAAAGGTCAAACTAGAAATAACTTTTTGGTTATCTTGCATCAATTCACTGTGCATCTCGTCTGCTGAGGGGATTTTTCCTTTTTGTTCTATGTTAGAAAGATTTATGAATCTATTGAATATGCCAGGAGCATAGGTGTCCAGTGTTCGTATTTCTTCTGCGAATTTATCTAATGCTCCATATACTTCTTCATATATTTTACCAAACAATTCATGATCTTGAGAGAAATGTCTACCTTCCACGTTCCAATGAAAATAATGTGCTTTCATGTAGAAAAGGAAACTGTCTGCGAATGCCTGCTTGGCTCTTGATTTTACTTCTGGATTCATAACAATGCTATTTATTTTTTTGGCATTGGATTTTCACCAGTGAGTCTTGGTTGTGCGAACCACAATTTAAACCATTCTGGTGTGCCCGGTTTGATGTTGTGTTTTCTTTGATATTGTGCTTTTTTTGTACCAATGTATGAAAGATTTTCACCCATTGAGTTATTGTCATCACTAGACGATACGTTGACTCCGGCTAATTTTTTTAATTCGTCTATTGTCATGATAGATTATATTGTCCAGTCTTTTAGTTGTTGCTTGGTGGGAGTATGTGCTTTGACTTTCTCTACTTTGCCGCCTTTTTCTAAAAATTTTTTCATTAATTCGTCTAATTCTTTTTGTTTTTCTTGTGGTGTTTTTTCTGTGTAATCACCAGAATAATTTCTATTGATCCCTTGATGCTTCATTTTCTTCTCCGTATCTGTTGAGTTCTTGTTGTACTTTAATTATGCTGTCTCTGTTTGCTTGATACAATATTCCAAAGCCACCCTTTGCTTTCCATCTTTCTATATTGACTGGTCTGTCGTCGATCAGTATGTTTGGCGTGCCATCTTTCTGTTTGGCCCATTTTTCTTTTCTTCCGGACACAATCACTTCATCTGGTTTTTCTATGTTTTTACTGATCCATACTTTTTTCTGTGTGGCTGAGTTTTCATGATCGCCTATCAATGGTGATGTGAGTATGGAAAATTTTCCATCTGTGGCACTTTTAATCAATTGTATTAGTGAGTCGGCAGTTGGAAATTTTGGCAGTGTGGCAAAAAAATCCGATCCTGTGATTTTATCAATCACTTCTTGTTTCAACTCTCCACCGGATAATTTACTTGTGAGTTCTTTCCAATGACTTACTCCAAACATTTTTTCAACTCCACCGAAGAAATCTGCGATCACACCATCCATGTCTAGATATATTATTGGTTTTGATTGTGGCATATCATCTTCATTATACAACTTTTCGTTGTTTACCGCAACCTTTTTTCCGACCTTGCTCTGAACTTTGGTAAAAAGTTTCCTGACTGTGTTGCTTTCGTTGTCCATTGCCACTTTCACAAAGTTTTCAAAGTCATTGTTGGTCGCATATTCGCGAGCCTGTGATGCACTGAATCCGGTAATTCCCTCCGCATCGGGATCTCTTTCACCTGAACTTACAGCATCAACATAATCAAAATCAAAAACAAGATTGCCTTGTTTGTCGTTTTTCTTGTTGTATTGATTCATGAAGTTTTTGAAATAGTCCACTCTGTCAGAGCCTGCCACTATTACAACTCTAGTACGACCTTCGTTCATCAATTTTTGTAATGCTTGAACAATAGTTTTAACATCATCAAATCCTATCTCGATGTCATCGAATCTTCCAGTACTTTTCATGTAAGCAACTTTTTCTTGATGTGAGAGAGGATTCTTTTTATCCACAGAGTGTGTCACGAAAAGATAAGGTTTCGCATTCATTTTCTGTGCGATGGTTCTGACCTTTTGTATCAGTTTCTCGTGGCCTTTTGTAGGTGGATTGAATCTACCAAAAGCGAAAACTGCCGTTGATTGATCGTCTTCCTTAAGAAATAGTTCCTTGAGTAACATCGTATTCGCCCTGTTTAATATTTTCTAGTTCTCGATCTGCCATGATTTCTGCGATACGACTTCTCACTTCTTTTGGAAAAAGATCTTTAACATCCTCATCTGGACTACCGAATTCGTTCACATATTCTTTGGCCGCATCATTGACCAAATACATCCAGAGTGTTTTGGCTTTTTCATGATCGTATATATTTTTTGAGATTTTTCTTTTTAGGTTATGAATAATAGGCATAAATCTTCTACGATAAAGATCTTCATTATTCATGATGAATAATTCTAATTCTCTTACTGCGTTTGAATCTATGTTGTCTTCTTTTATGAATTGGTTTGCTCGCATACCTGTATTTATGCTAATACAAGTTCTCTAACAACCATAGGTAAAACGGAGAAGACAGTTTTATTTTCCACGTTCCGTTCCATCCAAACGACGTTATATTTCTTAACGGAGATTTGGGTTCATTTCCTGCTTCTTTTTGTTGATTATACCAAATTTCAGGATAATCTGGATAGTAATCTATCTCGTATATGAGATTACCCAAGTCCACACTATCAATGTTTAAATTTTCGATTGAAAGTAATTGATCCTTGACTATTTCGTTGTTCTCCAATTTTACCTGTTTGTCAGTTTTACCTGTTCTGATCATTTCAAAAATGTATTCGTTTTCGTCTTCAAAATCCACATTAAAATCTGCAACAGTCTTTTCTCTGATTTCTTGAGGTCCCCAAACTGTTTTACCGTTGATACGGAATTCTGCCGACGGTGGCTGATCCCAATATTCTGAATTTAAAGTGACTAAAAATTTTATATTATCTTTGCTCATTGTATGAAAACTCCAATCCTGCTGTTCTTCCCACGTATGGTTTATTTAAATCTTGTCTGGATAATTCTATTGTTATCTGAGTGCCTTGTAACACAACTTTCATATGCTTGTCCGACTTGGACAAAACCTCTGCTGGTTTGCTTTTGTCGTTGTTCAAACAAAGTATTTCAACTGTGTCCATTAACTGATTAACTTAATTAAATATCCACCCAATAAAAACGCAAAAATATATTTTGAAAAAAGGGTAAATGTTTTGTTTATGTTATAACCGTTTTCTTTTAAACATTGCACGTGAGCATCCATTGATTCTGGGGTTACACGCACATACTCGTATTCTAAATTATTATCATTCATACTTACAGTATATAAGATATTAACGTTTTGTCAACTGTGGCTTAATTGTTATATAATATTTTGGTAATATCACCGGCTGTCACATCATATACTCTGGCTCTTATCCAGACAAAATTGCCTGTAAATGTATTTGCCACTGTTGCTGTACTTTGGTCGGCCGTGAATGCTGTAGAGTCAATATTGAACCAATCATTTTCGGTTGGTGTTGTGGCTAGAGAACCCTGCATGATAATTTTTCCATACAAGGATGTATGTACGTGATATGTTGCTGTGTGTACACCATCGGATTTTGAATAGTAACCATCACCTTTGTATTTGTCTGTGACAAACCCTGTGTATGTTATCACGGTATCTGTTGAACCATCTGATAGTTCATCAACAACTGTTTCTTCAACTGTGATATAAGTTCCGTCTGAATTGACACTAGCAACTGTGAAGTTACCATTGTTGTTACTTGTTCCTGAAATTGTGATTAAATCTCTCACAGATAAAGTTGATAAGTTTGTTGTTGTGGCACTTATTCTTTTGTCTGCGGCCGTGAATCTACAACCTTCGGTAACAGTGATCGCTGATACAAAAGTTTTTTGTGGTGATATAGTTGTACTTGTATGTGCCATTACGATTATTTATCGAGATCTTTTCTTTTGAATCTTGGTGTCTTGGGGACCAGACCATACACCGCGGCTAGTTCTTCTGGATCCATACCGTCTACTTTTGTAATATTTTTATAATAAATTTTTCTGTAAGGAACTTCTGCTTCAATCTCGAACTCCTCGTCTGCGATACAATAATCTTTTTTTAGTTCTTTTATTCTTAAAGTTTTATTTAAAACAATCGGAGAAGCAAATTGCATCTTAGATATAGGAGCATCGATCATTGTTCCTTCTTTAAATATTTTACGATCAATTAGTTTTTGTATTATTTCTGTCATTTCTATTAATAGTAACAAACTTTATTATTTTGTCAATTGATTCTTGTGCAATCATGTATACCGGAGTCAAACATTTTTCATCCTTGACATAAAAATATCCTTCGGAATAATCACTGTCGCCCATTAACCACATTTTGAGATGTTTACCGGAAACATACGTGTTGTCTTTGCTTCTAAAAAGATAAGATGCCAGTTGTTCTCTTTTTGTTTTACTCATATTGAGATGAGCAAATTTTTTTAAATGAACTTGATATTGATATTTTTTATGTGGTAATCTAGTACACAGTATAGTATTTTTATCTACTTGATCGAGATATTTTTTATCTACGGATTTTATATCGAACCACTGATCCCAAAATTCTAATATTAGATCTCTAATAACAGACGAAGAACCATAGAAATAAGACACAGATGTTTGTAGTCTAAATTTAATATTGTTCCTATTTGTGAGAATAAAACTTGCCAATCTACGTAAATGTTCTTTTTGTTTTTTATCTATCATGATGTTCCTGTATAGATAACTTTTTTCAGAAAAAACAAAAGGATCCGTAACAATTTTTTTTAGATGTTCGTCTGTGGTAGGATACATCCATCCGGCGAACGGTGTTTTAAACGACGCTTTGTGAGTATACTTGTTGAAAAATAATTTATTTGGATGTTTTCGCATCTTCAGTTTTAGGTTTAAATTGCGATAACACTTCTACTGCTTTGAAATTTATTTCAAGTTTTGGAATCATGTCTTCAGAAAGTGTCACTTCAACTCTACCGCCCTTCGATAAATCTCCAAACAATATCATTTTAGACAAAGGTTTTTTAATCTCATTGTCGATGATTCTCTGTAAAGGTCTCGCCCCCAACTTGTCA